>Ga0228699_1000140_pt1 | contig 67778 bp, 63 predicted proteins | sample McNCre217_Aug_MG_FD_178016 | JGI IMG/M metagenome (GOLD analysis project Ga0228699, IMG submission 178016) | Freshwater microbial communities from McNutts Creek, Athens, Georgia, United States - 2-17_Aug_MG | ecosystem: Environmental > Aquatic > Freshwater > Creek | place: USA: Georgia... | reverse complement strand
TGGAGGCATCTGTTTTTTCATGACGAAAGGCTTCCAACACGCGAGGCGCCAAACGTTCCTGGCAGTAGGCAGCTGCTGCGTCTTTGACTTGACGTTCTTCGTCGGTCAATTGCAGATCGAGCATGAAAGGATCGTCCCAGTGAAATTGACTGGATGAAGTGGCCATAAAAACTCCTAGAAATCAAAAATGAAATGCATCAAGCCGATTGGCGCAACAGTTCGCGGCCAATGATCAGCTGTTGAATTTGGGTGGTGCCTTCGTACAAACGCAGCAAACGCACATCTCGGTAAAAACGCTCGACGGGGTACTCGTTGATATAGCCAGCCCCTCCGTGCACTTGCACCCCACGGTCCGCCACACGGCCGACCATTTCGGTACAGAACAATTTGGCGCACGACACACGCATCGACACATCGGGATCGGACACATGCGCGGGCTTGCCATCAAAACGCTGTGCCACGTCTTGCACCAGCGACCACCCCGCTAGCAATTCAGCTTGGCTATCGGCCAGCATGGCTTGGATCAACTGGAACTCACCGATGGCTTTGCCAAACTGCTTGCGATCACGTGCATACGCCGTAGCTTCATCGATGATGCGTTGAGCCATGCCACATGACACCGCTGAAATATGCAAACGACCACGGTCTAACACCTTCATGGCTGTTTTGAAACCTTGCCCAGGCACGCCGCCAATGATGTTGGCCGCAGGCACACGCACGTTCTCCAAAATCACGTCACAGGTTTTGGTACCTCGTTGCCCCATTTTTTTATCGGTCTTACCCAGCTTGATGCCCGGCAAATCAGATGGCACGATGAATGAAGACACGCCACCTGCACCTGGCCCCCCGGTGCGCGCCATCAGCGTGAAAGCCCCTGCACGTGGGGCATTGGTGATGAAACGCTTGGTCCCGTTGAGCACATAGTGGTCACCTTCTAAATCGGCACGGGTCTTCAATGATGCGGCATCGGAGCCCGCATCTGGCTCCGTCAAAGCAAAAGACATAATGAGCTCGCCACTGGCCACCTTGGGCAAGATGGTCGCTTTTTGTTCAGCGGTTCCGTCCATCAAAATGCCTTGCGAGCCAATGCCCACATTGGTGCCAAACACGGAACGAAACGCCAATGACGTGCGTCCAATTTCGTACGCCACTTGCACCTCTTGGCTCATAGACAAGCCAATGCCGCCAAATTCCTCTGGAATCGACAAGCCAAACAAGCCCATCTCTTTCATGTCTTCGACGATATCGGCAGGCACCTCGTCGTGCTCTTCCAGATAATTTTCGGCTGGCACCAAACGCTCTTGAATGAAGCGCTGCAGCGTCGGCAACAAGATGTCAAAAGATTCTTTGTCGAGAGCCATGGGGGATTTTCCTCAATGCATGAAAAATCAGCGATGCTGAAATTCGGGTTGACGTTTTTCTAAAAAGGCATGCATGCCTTCGTGCGCATCAGCGCTGGCAAAGCGTGCATACAAGGCGTGGCGCTCAAACTTCACACCTTCAGCAAGCGAGCTTTCCCACGCACGGTTCACAGACTCTTTGATGGCCATGAGCGCTGGCAAAGAAAAACCGGCAATCGTGACGGCCAACTTCAAGGTCTCAGCCATCAACGCATCGCTGGGAACCACGCGTGACACCAAACCATAACGATCTGCCTCTTCGGCACTCAACATGCGTGCAGACAAACACATGTCCATCGCCTTGGCTTTGCCAATCGCGCGCGGCAAACGCTGCGTGCCCCCAGCACCGGGCAAGACCGCGAGCTTGATTTCTGGCAACGCAAATTTGGCCGACTCGGCAGCCACGATGAGGTCGCACGCCAAAGCCAATTCGCAACCACCCCCCATGGCAAAGCCAGCCACAGCGGCAATCACAGGCTTGCGCACTTGGCGAATGGTTTCCCAGTTGCGGGTGATGAATTCAGAACTGAAAACATCCATATAGCCCCAATCGGCCATGGCTGCGATGTCAGCACCTGCGGCAAACGCTTTGTCACTGCCCGTGATGACGATGACGCCAATGCCATCGTCGGCATCCAGCGTCAACAGCGCATCGCCCAAAGCATCCATCAACGCATCATTCAAGGCGTTGAGTTGCTCAGGTCGGTTCAAGGTGAGCACCCCAACCCGACCTTGGCGCTCTAGCAAAACGAGAGAAGCAGACATGTGAGACTCAGTGCTGTTGTTCGCGCAGGAGTTCACGCAATTTGAATTTTTGAATTTTTCCAGAGGGGGTGGCTGGCATCGCTTCGCGAATGTCCAGTTTTTCTGGAATGTATTGCACCGCCACTTTTTGCGACTTGAGGTAGTCCACCATCGTGGCCAAGTCAAAGCTTTGACCTGGTTTCAACACCACCACAGCACACGCACGCTCACCCAAACGCTCATCGGGGTACGCCACGATCGCGGCCATGGCAATCGCGGGATGACGATAGAGCAAGGATTCAATTTCCACCACTGGAATATTCTCGCCACCACGGATGATCACGTCCTTGCTGCGACCGGTGATGCGCACATAACCTTGGGCATCCAAACGCGCCAAGTCGCCTGTGTCAAACCACCCCTCGGCATCTGTGCCGTTGAGGTGCGCACGCTTGAGGTACCCCCCAAAGTTAGAACATGAGCGCACATACAACTTACCGGCCTCGCCTGCGGGCGACGAGACACCATCGTCGTTCACAACTTTCAGTTCAACACCAGGTAGCGGCAACCCGTCGGTGGTGAATGCACGTTCATCGGGGTCGTTGAGTTCAATCAACGTGACGGCACCGTTTTCAGTCATGCCCCATGCCGAGACAATTTTGGTTCCCAAAACACTGCGCGCTTGCTCCACCAAGGGGCCAGGAATTGGCGCACCGGCACACAAGAAAGTACGCAAGGTAGGCACTTTGTTGCCAGACTCTTCCACATTCTTGGCCAAATCGGTCAAGAACGGCGTGGAGGCCATGGTGAAGGTCGCCTTCTCCGACCGAATCAAATCAATCGCACGCAAAGGCTCCCACACATCCAACAACACCGCACTGGACTTGAGCATGACAGGCATCATCAAGCCATACATAAAACCCGTTTGGTGAGCCATGGGAGAAGCCATCAGCACCACATCATTGGCATCCAAATGCAAACGCGCCGCGTACGGAATGATGTTGGCCATCACCGTGTTGGCGGTATGCATCACCCCTTTAGGTTCGCCAGTGGTACCTGAGGTGTAAATGAGTTGCGTCACATCGTCAGGGCCTGGGCGGTGTTGGGTCAGCACCTGTTGGGCGTTGCTTTCTTTTTCCCATGCAGGGCCGCTCAACAAGGCTTCAAAGCTGTTCGCCCCCGTGCCATTGACCACCACGACATGTTTCAAATCAGACAACGAAGGCTTCAATTCATTGACCATTTTTTCGTAGTCGAAACCACGGAAGGTGTGCGGAATGATGAGCACTTTGGCTTCGCCATGTTTGAGCATGAACGACAACTCACGCTCACGGAAAATGTGCATGAGTGGATTCATCACCGCACCGATGCGCGAACAAGCCAAGTAGGTGACGGTGAATTGCCACCAATTGGGCAACTGACACGCCACGATGTCATTTTTCCCCACACCCAATTTGGTCAAACCAATCGCGACACGGTCCGCCATTTGCGACAACTCGCGGTAGGTAAAGCGCGTGACTGCACCACTTTCCGCTTGCACCGCCGTGAGTGCCGTTTTGTCAGGACATGAAGCAACGCAAGCGTCCAAGTCATCGTTGATGGTTCGGTCATGCCACAAACCTTGGGCAATGCTGTGCGCACGACGTGCGGGGATTAAGACTGCATCGAATTCCATAGTTGTCTCCTGATTGGCTATTTGTCTTTTTATGTTTTCTTTGACTTTTTACGCAGGCACAAATTTGCGGCCTGCACGGGTACGCGCAATGATGGTCTTCATGATTTGAGCCGTGCCGTCACCAATCTGAAAACCCAACACATCACGCAAGCGCTGCTCCATCAAACCTCGGTCGTACCCCCCATGGCCGAAGCACAGCAAGCATTGGTGAATCACGTCATAAGCCAGCTTAGGCCCCCACCACTTGGCCATACCTGCCTCCGCGCTATGAGGCAACCCCTTATCTTTGAGCCACAAGCCTTGCAAGCACAGCAAACGTGCCCCCTCCACTTCTGTGTCGAACTGGGCCAATGGGTGCGTCACCCCTTGGAACGCTGACAAAGGCTGTCCAAAGGCTTGGCGCTGTGTGATGTATTCCCACGTTTCGTCTAACGCCACACGTGCCACCGACAAACATTGCAAGCCAATGAGTGAACGCGAAAAATCAAAGCCGTGCATCACTTGCACAAACCCTTTGTTCTCTTCACCCAAGCGATGGTTCACAGGGACTCGCACATTTTCAAAAAAGATCGAACCACGTCCAATCGCACGTTGACCATGGCAATCAAACCGATTGGTGGTCAAACCGGGCGTGTCCATAGGAACCAACAAAGCTGTCACGCCATGGGCACCGTCTTCTGGTTTACCTGTGCGACCAAACACCACCGTGATATCCGCTTGATCCGCTGCAGAGATGGATGTTTTTTCGCCATTGATGACGTAGAAATCACCATCACGCTCTATACGCAAACGCAAGTTGGCCGCATCGGAACCGCCTCGGGGTTCGGTCAAAGCAATCGCACAGATGGCTTCGCCTTGTGTGAGCTTTTTCAACCAAGGCCCGACGACTTCAGGGTTGCCGTACTTGGACAAAATTTGGCCGTTCAAAGAAGCCAATAAATTCAAGTAGGAAAAGCTCAAATCTGCACGCGCAACCTCTTCGTGAATGACACCGGCTGCCAAGCAACCCATTCCCAAGCCCCCAAACTCTTCTGGCAACTCAGGACAAATGAATCCGAGCTCCCCCATTTCTCGTAGCAGAGCGCGATCGAACACTCGGGTTTTGTCGCGCTCTAAAAAACCCGGCTTCACACGTTCGTCGGCAAAACGACGAACGGTCTCGGCCAAGGCTTGCAAGTCTTCGTCAATGTAGGGATTGGGATTCATGACAGGGCTCCTTGATGGGACGACTTACTTGACGTACTTACGGAACTCAGGCTTGCGCTTCTCTTGCAAGGCCTTCACACCTTCACGCGATTCTTCGGTGTCGTAATAGAGTTTGAGTGCATACATGCCCATGCCGGCAATGCCTGCTTGGTGTGCGGTGTCCATGTTGAAGCTGCGCTTAGCGATGGCAATCGCAGTTGGGCTGCGCTCGCAAATGGTCTCACCCCACTCTTGCACGGTAGCGTCGAGCTGATCGTGTGGCACACAGATATTGGCCAGCCCCATATCAACCGCTTCCGGACCTGAGTAGCGTTTGTTGAGATACCAAATTTCACGGGCTTTTTTCTCACCCACCACGCGAGCTAAGAATGCCGTGCCGTAGCCAGGATCCACCGACCCCATCTTGGGGCCCACTTGGCCAAAGATGGCTTTGTCTGAACAAATGGTGAGATCACAAATCGTGCACAGCACATTGCCGCCACCGATGGCAAAACCTTGCACGCGTGCAATCACAGGCTTGGGCACATCGCGAATGGCGTTATGCAACTCTTCCATGGGTAAGCCAATGGTGCCGCGTCCGTCATAGTTGCCATCGTGGGCGGATTGGTCGCCGCCTGTGCAAAACGCACGGTCGCCCGCCCCTGCCAACACGATACAGCCCACGGTGCGGTCATAGCCCGCTTTGTTCATGGCTTTGATGATCTCGTCGCACGTGGTGCCACGAAACGCGTTCATTTTGTCGGGGCGGTTGATCGTGATCCATGCCACGCCGTTGCGGTTTTCGTAAAGAATGTCTTCGAATTGCATGTGTGTCTCCAGATAGAAAAGTGTGAAATCAACCGTGCATGGTCAAGCCACCAGACACGCTGACGACTTGGCCGGTGATGAAAGCAGCGTCGTCGCCACTGAAGAACACAATCGCCCCCGCCAAGTCGTCGGGTTGTCCCAAGCGGCCCAACGGAATCGCGCTACGGAAAGCCTCCATCAACTTGGCCGGATCGCGAGCACCTTCGGCGAAACCAGCGAGCAACGCGGTGTCTGTGGGTCCTGGGCACACCACATTGACCGTGATGTTGTGGCGGGCGTGTTCACGGGCCAATGTTTTGGACAGCGACACCAAGCCACCTTTACAAGCGGAATACACCGCTTCGCCTGACGAACCACCGCGAGCCGCATCCGAAGCGATGTTCACGATACGGCCCGCCTTGCGCTCAACCATGCCCGGCAACACAGCGTGCAACATATGCAAAGCACCTGTCAGGTTGATGGCAATGAGCTTGCTCCATTCATCAGGTACGGTTTTGAGGAAAGGCTTGAACACATCCCAACCTGCGTTGTTGACCAACACATCAATGGGGCCAAGTTGCGCAATGGAGGCCGACACAGCGGTATCGACAGCCGCACGGTCCGTGATGTCGCACTTGAAGGCAGCGGCAGTACCGCCAGCAGCCTTGATACCGTCCACGACTTTTTGCGCAGCTTCTAGGTTCATATCAAACACAGCGACTTTGGCGCCCTCTGCGGCGAAACGGCGACAAGTAGCGCCACCGATGCCACCAGCACCTCCTGTGACGATGACGGTTTTATCTTTCAATTGAGACATGCTGCTCTCCAGGGTTGGCAAGGTTGGTATGCTTTGCATCAACATCGTGCGGTTTCGAATCGCACATTTATGTCAATGTGTTTACGTATATTACGTGAGCAACTCACACCTTCGCAAGCATTTTTTCAAGCAAAAAACCATGGTTTACCCTAAAGAAAGTCAAGATTCAGCCCGAATGGAATTGGCCAACAGGTTGTTCTTTCGCCTGTACCAATGCGCCAATATGTTGCACAAAACAGGGACACGCGCTGTTGAAAAAGAAGGCCTCACCACCCAACAGTGGGCTGTGTTAGGCGCACTCTCGCGCACAGAAGCCGAGGGCGGCATGAGTGTGGGCGACCTGGCGCGCTACCTCAAGGTGAGTCGTCAAAACTTATCCGGCCAGATCGGACGCATGGAGCGAGATGGCCACATCGAACTTTTGGCGGACACACGCGACCGTCGCGCCAAACGCGTGACCATGACCAAGCACGGACGCAAGGTGTGGGAGAAGGATGCGCAACCCAAAATTCGCGCTTACTACCAAGCCGCATTGGCTGATTTTTCAACCGGCGACTTGACGCACACCTTGCACTACTTGATGAAACTGCTCGACAACATGGAAAAGATTGACCAGTCCGTCGACCCAAGCAACGAAGACGCGTGAATCACTAAACCACACGCGCGTTCATCGAAGCGAGCGCGCGGGCACGAAACTCTGTGGGCGTGAGTCCCGTGTGTTTGCGAAAAAATCGCGTGAAATAAGCCTCATCGACAAACCCCACCAAGTTGGCAATTTGCTTGATGCCGTCGGTGGAATACACCAGTTCACGTTGCGCCTCATGCAAGATGCGCGCATTCACCACATCTTGACTCGACACATTCAAGACTTCGCGACACAAACGCGTCAAATGCCCGGGCGTCACGCCCATCTCGTCTGCGTAATCCTCAATCGGTCGACGGTCTCGAAAGTGCGCATCGACCAAGGCACGAAATTTTTCAATTTGTTGCGCCTTGCGTGAGTTGTGCGCCATCGGCATGGGCTCCAACACATTGCTCAAGCGCGCCACCTGCACCAACAAGGCCATCACCAAAGACATGCCTGCCGCCACCTGCCCCACCGCATGCACACGCCACTCACGCTCGATGCCTAAAAACAAGGGCATCAAGGCTTCAGCGTGACGACTGGATTCATCCAACGGCAACACCGCGGGTTTGCGTAAGACCGACACCAACTCTGGCATCACCACCGCAGCCATCGACTCCAACGACTTTTGCGACGCCGTGACCACCGGCCCATCAATGTTGGGAGTGAATTGAAACCCATGCACGTTTTGGGCAGGTACCAAAATCAAGGCTGGACTGCTGACTTGGTAGCGTGCATCATTGATCAGCACCTCACCTTCGCCTTGTGTGAGATACAAAATCTGAATAAAAGCATCATGCGTGTGCGGTCGAATATCGTAGTTATACGGGGAGGATCGCACTGGAATCCACTCGAACTGAAACGAGTTGGTCCAACCACTTTGCTGTTGATCGCCGTACAAGTCATACCGCGGGATAGAGCTTTTCATCAGGGTTAGTCCTAGTCATTGATGCACGAATTGTCCTAGTGACTGCAGGATTCGTCAAATTTAAAAAAGAACACCCCACCCACACTAGCAGCACTTCAACAGGTGCTGACGATGAACAAACAAGAACATTGGCTGGGATTACAAGATCGTGTGTGCGTGGTCACAGGCGCAGCAAGTGGCATTGGCGCAGGCATTGCGCAAGCACTGGCCGATGCAGGCGCCAAAGTCGCCTTGCTAGACCGCAATACCGAAGGCTCACAAGCCATGGCCGAGAAACTCAAGTCGCAAGGCGCGACCGCCCTGTCGATTGCTTGCGACACCACCCAAGAACAGCAAGTCAAAGCTGCTGCCGAGCGCGTCGCCGATGAGCTGGGCACATGCTATGCATTCATCAACAACGCAGGCCTGTTGCGTTCGGGCGGATTGGATGAGGTCAGCCTCGACGATTGGAACCATGTGCTCAACGTCAACCTCACTGGCTACTTGCTGTGTGCACGTACCTTTGCCAAACCGATGCGCCAAGCTGGCGTGGGCGCCTTGGTTCACATCGCATCAATTGCCAGCCTCTTTCCACAAACCAGCAGCGGTGCCTACAGCGCCAGCAAAGCAGGTGTGTTGCTGATGTCGCGTCAGATGGCCGTGGAGTGGGGGCCACAAGGGGTACGCAGCAACGCCATTTGCCCCGGCATGATTCGCACCCCCTTGTCCGCCAAGTTTTACGAAGAGCCTGGTTTTGAAGCCAAACGTGCGGCCGTCACAGCCAGCCGTCGCGTGGGCGAACCACAAGACATCGCCGACGTGGCGGCCTTCTTAGTCAGCCCACGCGCCGCGTATGTCAACGCAGCCGAATTGGTGGTCGATGGCGGCATGTCCTCTATGTTGATGGATATGGTGCCTCGCCCCGGCTTTAACAAAACCGTGCAGAACTGAACAATAGGAGAACACGATGTCTCAAAACTTTGAATGCGATGTGATTGTGGTGGGCTCAGGAGCAGCAGGCTTATCTGCGGCCATCACAGCCAAAAAACGCGGCTTAGATGTGGTGGTGCTGGAAAAAGAACCCGTCTTCGGCGGCACCACCGCCCTGTCCGGTGGCGTGCTGTGGATTCCACTCAACACGCACGGGCGCAAGCAAAACCCAGCCGACACGCGCGAAGCCGTGCGCACGTACATGATGCAAGAAACCGGCAGTTACTTTGATGCAGCCGCTGTCGATGCCTTCATTGAGAACGGCCCCAAGATGGTCGAATTTTTCGAGCGCGAAACCGATATGAAATTCGTGCCCACGATGTACCCCGACTACCACCCCACCGTGGCTGGTGGTGTGGACATTGGTCGCTCCATCTTGGCCGCGCCCTTTGACATTCGAGGCCTGGGCAAAGACATGCCTCGCCTGAAGCCTCCGCTCAAAACCATCACCTTCATCGGCATGATGTTCAATTCATCCAATGCCGATTTGAAACATTTCTTTCAAGCCACCAAGTCGCTGACTTCATTCATCTACGTGGCCAAACGCTTGGTCACACACATCAAAGAGTTGGCGCTCTACCAGCGCGGCATCAACGTCACCAGCGGCAATGCCCTGGCCGCACGTTTGGCCAAATCGGCGCTTGACTTGAACATCCCCATTTTGACCAGCAGCCCCGTCAAAGAAATCTTGATGGACAACGGCCATGCCACCGGCGTTCGAACGGATGGCGAAGGGGGGCAACGACGCATCACAGCACGCCATGGTGTGGTGTTGGCTTGCGGCGGTTTTCCACACGATGTCAAACGCATAGCCAAGGCCTACCCACACCTCCAACGTGGCGGCGAACATTTATCCCCCACCCCCACCAGCAACACAGGCGATGGTTTGAACATGGCCGAGGCCGTGGGCGGCAAAGTCGACATTCGCTTCAAAGATGCAGCCGCATGGATGCCCGTGTCTTATGTGCCTTACGCCAATGGCGAATTCGGCGTCTTCCCTCACCTCTTAGATCGCTACAAGCCCGGCATCATTGGCGTCCTGAAAAACGGCAAGCGCTTCACCAACGAAAGCAACTCGTACCACGACGTAGGTGCCGATTTGATCACCGCCTGCGAAGGCCAAAAAGACACCGCCATGTGGCTGATCTGCGACAAGCACACACTCGCCAAATACGGCATTGGTTTTGTCAAACCGGCCCCCATGCCGATAGGTCGCTTCTTGCGCAACGGCTACCTCATCCAAGGCAAAACATTGGCCGAACTCGCGCACAACGCAGGCATCGATGCCGCAGGGTTAGAGCAAACCGTACGCGACTACAACGTGGGCGCCGTCCAAGGCAAAGACCCCGCTTTTCACCGAGGTGCCACCAGCTTCAACCGCTATTTGGCTGATCCAGAAAACAAACCCAACCCTTGCGTGGCCCCCGTACAAGCAGGCCCGTTCTACGCGGTCAAAGTCATCATGGGTGACTTGGGCACGTTTGATGGCATTCAAACCAGCGTCGTGGGCGAAGTACTCAAAGACGATGGATCAGCGATTGGCGGCTTGTACGCCGTAGGCAACGACCGCGCCAGCATCATGGGCGGCAACTACCCCGCAGCCGGCATCACGCACGGCCCCAACATGACGTTTGGGTTTGTCACGGCCAACCACATCGCCGACCAAGCAGGAGCGCACGCATGAACCCCCTCCACAAACCCCTGATTGATCACCGCATCTACACCATCGCGTTGCGCAAGATGCCTGAGTTTTTAGAAGTTTTCAACCGCTTGGCCATGCCCATCTTGATGGAAACCTTGGGGCATCCCGTGGGTTTTTACACGAGCCTGGTGGGGCCGCAAAATCAATTCATCCACTTGTGGGCTTACGACGATTTGGCCGACTACGAACGTCGCTGCAAGGCGCGTGACACACACCCAGACTTTGGCGCCTACCTCGCCGCATCAGGACACCTGATCACCGCGCAAGAAACCCGGTTGATCAAAGCAACCGCCATGCCCGAGTGGAAAAATTAAATCAATGTATTGACTTAAAAATCAAATTCTCGATAGGGAAAACGATAGTCATTTACAAGAAAAACAAATACCCAAGCCAAATTCAACCCAAGATAATAAACGTAAATACATTGACGTATTTAAAGACAAAACCATGAACCCACACGCTGCATCACTGCCCGCACATGCCGTCGCCATCACAGGTGCGGCAGATGGCATTGGCTGGGCCACCGCACAGCTGTTTGCAGCGCGTGGCTGGCATGTGGCGCTGCTCGATATGGACGGCACAAAAACCGCCGCACGTGCACAAGCGCTGGGTCCCCATCACCTGGGTTTGTCTTGCGATGTCACAGATGCTGCGCAAGCCTCTGCAGCCATCACACGCATCACATCTGAATGGGGCCGCTTGGATGCCTTGATCAACAACGCAGGCATTGGCGACCAAACCTCGCCCACCTTGCAACAAAACGCGGATGCATTTGATCGTGTGTTGTCTGTGCATTTGCGCGGCACATTTTTGATGAGCCAAGCAGCATTGGCACACATGCAGACCCAAGGGCGCGACACCAAAGGCAACCGAGGTGCCATTGTCAACATGGGATCCATTGCCAGCACTGGCGGCATTCCTGGACGCAATGCGTATTGCGCAGCCAAAGCTGGCGTCTTAGGCATGACCCGTGCATTGGCGACAGAGTGGGCGCGTCAAGGCATTCGCGTCAACGCGGTCGCCCCCGGCTACGTCGCCACCGCCCTCGTTGCCAGCTTGGCCGACAAAGGCGCGATCAATGCCACAGCCATTCACCAACGCACCCCCTTAGGCCGCATGGCTGAACCCATTGAGATTGCAGAAACGCTTTTCTTTTTAGCCTCCCCCGCCGCGAGCTATGTCACGGGCGCCACCTTGGCCGTCGATGGCGGGTGGAGCGCCTTGGGTGCACCAGACGTCTCACTGGGTGAGATTGAGCACGCCTAAAACACACAACAAAAAGCAGGAGACACACCATGTTGACCATCAATCTTTTCAATGGCTTGGTCTACGGCGCATTACTCATCGTGATGTGTTCGGGCTTGGCCTTGATTTACGGCCTGCGCCGCGTGGTGAACTTTGCCCACGGCTCGCTGTACATGTTGGGCGCTTACCTCGGCTACACCGTGGCCTTGCAAAGCAACTTCTGGGTGGCCTTGGTCGCAGCGCCTGCCATCATGGCCGTGTTTGGCGTTTTGCTAGACCGCTATGGGTTTCGCTTGCTGCAAGACCGTGATCCGCTCACCGTGGTGCTGGTCACGTTTGGTTTGTTGCTCGTCATTGAAGACATGGTCCAGTCGGTGTGGGGCAAGAGCAATTTATCCGTCGCCGCCCCCGAGGCCTTGAATTTCTCGGTCGATTTGTTTGGCACACCCGTTCCCGCCTACCGCATTGGTGTGATCGTGATGGGCGCCGCAGTCGCTTTGGGCTTGAGCCTGTGGCTGCGTCATTCGAAAGCCGGCCTATTCGTTCGCGCAGCCAGCACCGACCCCGTGACCACAGCCATGCAAGGCGTGAACACCGACGCCTTGAGCGCAGGCGTGGTCGGCCTTGGTACCGCCTTGGCTGGCTTGGCAGGTGTGGTCGCAGCCCCCTTCTTATCGCTCTCACCCTCCATGAGTTCAGATGTGCTGATTGACTCGTTTGTGGTGGTGGTGATTGGCGGCTTGGGTTCGCTGGCCGGAGCTTTTGTCGCCGCCTTGCTGCTGGGCATGGTGCAAGCCATCGGCGCTGTGTACTTGCCCGATGCCTCCGTACTGCTGCCCTTTGTGTTCATGGTGGCCATCTTGATTTGGAAGCCCGCAGGTTTTGCTGGCAGCCGCACCTAATTGACGAGGACCTTGCAATGAATCCTTTACGCGCTTCTCTTTTGGCCGTGGCCGCCTTGCTGGCTGGCGTGGGCGTAGTGAGCTTGGTGAGTTCAACCACGCTGCTGTCTTTGCTTACACAAGCTGTGGTGTACGCCGTGTTTGCATTGGGCATTGGTGTGCTGCTCAAACAAAACGGCTTGGTGAGCTTTGGTCACGCCTTGTACTTTGGCGTGGCAGGTTACGCCATTGGCATCACGATGCAACAACAAATCATGTCCGTGGAGTGGGCCATCTTGGCCACTCTGGTTGGTGTTGCCGCTGCCGCCTTTGTGATTGGTCTCATCATCGTGCGTGTGCCAGGCATTGCGTTTGGCATGTTGACATTGGCGATTGGCCAAATGTTTTTCTTGTCGGTCTCGCGTGCACGCGGCATCACCGGCGGGGCAGATGGCATGCAAGTCGATTGGCCGTCGACGATTTTTGGCTTCAGCCAATCGGCCATCCTCAAACCAGCCGTCCTGTTTTTGATTTGCTGGTCGACCTTGATCCTCGTGATGTGGTTACTGACTTTGTTGCTCAACACACGCTTTGGCGCCATCACAGAGGCGGTCCGTGACAACGAAGAACGCGCTCGCTTCATCGGCATCTCCACCGTTGTGCCTCGCGCAGCCATTTACGCACTCTCAGCCGTAGTCACTGCTGTGGCAGGGTTGCTGTCGACCCTCAACACGGGTTTTGTCTCTCCCGAAAACTTGCACTGGAGCCTGTCCGGCATGGCCTTGATGATGGTCGTCGTCGGCGGCTTCAAAGCCCTCTGGGGACCTGCGTTGGGTGCGGTGGTGTATTTCATCTTCAAAGACGTGGTGGGCGATTACGCCACCCACTGGATGTCCATCTTTGGCGTCGCCTTGATTGCCGTCATCGTGTACTCCCCCACTGGCATTGCAGGCGCACTGCAAGCGTTGTGGAGCGGCAAGCCCGCAGCAGCGTCTCGCGCCAAAGCCGGTGCGCATTGAGCGACACACAGACACGGAGCCCTTATGAGCAATTCTTCTCCTTATGTACTTCAGGCCGAAGATGTGGCCATTCACTACGGCGGCGTCAAAGCTGTCGATGGCGTGTCACTGACGCTGGAAAAAGGTCAAATTCGAGGTTTGATTGGCCCCAACGGCGCAGGCAAATCGACGGTGATTGACGCCATCACCGGACGACGCCGTTTGACACGCGGCAAAGTCACACTGCGTGGCACAGACGTGAGCGACATGGGTGTGGTCGAGCGCCGCATGCTTGGCTTGTCACGCAGCTTTCAGCGCACCAGTATTTTTGGTGGCATGCCTGTTCGCAAACAAGTCGAACTCGCCTCGCACAAGATGGGGGTGAAAGACTCGGCCGCCGACGCAGATGCGGTACTCAAAGAACTCGAACTCGACCGCATGGCCCATGTGATGGCAGAGGACTTGGGCTATGGCGAACAACGCCGCTTAGATTTGGCGTTGGCCTTGGTGGGGCGCCCCAGCGTGTTGTTGCTAGACGAGCCCATGGCGGGTTTGTCGGTGAAGGAGTCTCACGATTTGGCACACCACTTGAAGGCCCTCACCTCTCGCTGGGATGTGTCGGTGCTTTTGGTGGAACACGACATGGATGTGGTGTTTGGTATTTCGGATGTCGTCACCGTTTTTGAATTGGGACGTGTGATTGCCAGCGGAGCGCCAGCCACCGTGCGTGCTGACCCTCGCGTGCGTGAAGCTTATTTGGGGAGTGCAGCATGAGCGCCTTACTGAACTTGAAAAACGTGCACGCCTATTACGGCGCAGCGCACATCTTGCATGGTTTGAACTTACATGTGAATGCCGGCGAACGCGTGGCACTGATTGGTCGCAACGGCGTCGGCAAAACCACGGTGGTCAACACCATTCTTGGTTTAGCGGACCTCAAGGGTGGTCACATCCATTTGGATAAACACGAAATCAACCGCCCTCGCCCCTACATTGCGGCACAGCACGGGGTGGTGGTGGTGCCGCAAGGCCGTTGCATCATCGCCAACCTCACGGTGGAAGAGAACCTGTTGCTAGGTGCTGCCGTAGGACGCAAAGGGCCATGGTCTGTGCCCGAGATTTACAAGCTCTTCCCCATCTTGCAAGAGCGCGCACATACACCGGGCACAGCGTTGTCAGGCGGTCAACAACAAATGTTGGCGGTGGGCCGTGCCTTGATGGCCAACCCCAATCTCATCTTGCTAGACGAACCCACAGAAGGCTTGGCGCCCGTCATCGTGGACCAACTCGCGGACATCTTCAACCGCGTTGCAGATCAAGGCACGGCCTTGTTGCTGATTGAACAAAACATGAGCCTCGTGGCCCGTGTCGCTCACCGTTACTTGGCCATGGCCAAAGGTTCTGTGATCGCACAAGGTGTGGTGCACAACACACCTGAAGGCCTCAAAGATTTAGAAAGCCATGTGATGGTTTAAGCCCACCACGCCCCTGTTCCCAACGGCCGTCGGACCGATTCCGGCAATCCTTTTTTCCTAGGAGACAAGCATGCAACATAAAAAAATCTATCAACTGTTGGCAAGTGCAGCATTGGTCACGGCCTTGCCCTTGAGCGCAATGGCGCAAGGCAAAGAACCGGTGAAAGTCGGCTTGGTGTCATCCAAGTCTGGCGTCTTTGCTGAACAAGGCGAAGAAGTGATGCGCGCTGTGAAATTCGCCATCGAAGAAGCCAACAGCAAAGGCGGTGTGGATGGTCGCAAAGTAGAAGTGCAAGAAGGCGACGACGAAAGCACGCCAGACGCTGGCCGCCGTGTTGCAGAAAAAATGGCGCGCGATGGCTACAACCTGCTGATTGGCGCTGTGCCTTCGTCCATCTCATTGGCCATCGCTCAAAACTTGGACCGCTGGGATGCGGCTTACTTCATCCAAGCCAGCAAGTCAGACAAATTAACAGGCGACACCTGCAAGCCTCGCAGCTTCCGCACCAACCATTCCGACGCGATGGACATTGCTATGATCAACGAATGGGCCAAGAAGATCAAAGGCAACACCTTCGCCGTGATCGCCGCCGACTACGTCTGGGGCCGTGACTCTGGCGAATCGTTCAAGAAAGCCATGGAAGCACAGGGCAAGAAAGTGCCATTGACGTTGTACGTCCCCATGGGCACCAAAGACTTTTCACCCTACATCGCGCAACTCAAAGCTGCGAATGTGGATGGCATTTGGGTGGCCGAGATTGGCCGCGATGCCATGGCCTTCGTCAAACAAGCGGGTGAATTCAACCTCACCCCCAAGACGCCTTTGATTGGTCACGCGCTGATCTCTAACTTCATCATCAACGCCACCGGCAAAAACCTCGAAGGCGTTCCTGGCAACTCGGGCTACGCCGCCGACTTGAACAACCCACGCAACAAAGAATTCGTGGCCGCTTGGAAAGCCAAGTTCAATCGCGTCCCCACCGACACCGAAGGCCAGGCCTACAACGGCGCACAAGTCATGTTTGATGGCGTGCGCTTGGCCAAGAGCGTCAAACCTGAAGACGTGAGCAAAGCCTTGCGTGGCGCTGAACTCAACACCGTCTACGGCAAAGTCACCATGCGTGCGGCCGACAACCAATTGATGCTGCCTAACTATGTGGGCCGCGTGAAGACGGTGGATGGTGCCTTGCGCCCCGTCATTGAAGACACTTACCCCGCCTCTTTAACACCGCCTCCATCGCCTTTGTGCAAGATGTAATCGTCTGAGTCATCACTCGCCAGCCCCGATGCGCAAGCCTCGGGGCTTTTTCTTGGCCAAATCAGGGCTCGTTACACTCTTGGGTTTCGTATTTAGTCCCCTCTTTCAAGGATTTGCCATGAACACGACCCCTTCCGGCTTGCAATACATCGATCACGTGGTGGGCGACGGCGCTGAAGCTGCCGCTGGCCAACACGTCAGCGTGCACTACACCGGCTGGCTCTACAAAGATGGCGAGCAAGGCGCCAAGTTCGACTCCAGCCGCGACCGCAATGACCCATTTGATTTCCCCTTGGGCGCAGGCATGGTCATCAAAGGCTGGGACGAAGGCGTGCAAGGCATGAAGATTGGCGGTCAACGCACCCTCATCATCCCGCCAGAACTGGGCTACGGCGCACGCGGCGCGGGCGGTGTGATCCCCCCCAACGCCACTTTGAAGTTCGACGTCGAACTGCTCGGCCTCGAATAAGCACGCCACAGGCTGTGCGGGTCGCCCACGCAGGCTGCCTTGGATGAAGCGGGTCTTCATCCACTTTGAAAGCGGGGCCCTGCCCCGCTTTGTCTTGCGCACCAAATTTTTTACAAAACCCCTCTTGAAATAGGGTTGGCCGCCCTCAGCTTTGCTGAATCTCCGTCCAACAAGCCCTACAAAGCATGTCAGAACCTACAGAAAACAAAGACTCCACAGCCTCTGCCGCTGACCATTTGGCCTCTCACATGGCTGGCATGGCGCCTGCCGCCGAAGCCCCAGCCGCAGCTGAACCCGCAGCAGACCTCGACCCCTTGGCCGCAGCCCAAGCCGAAGTGACCGCCCTGCAAGCAAAAGTAGCCGAACTGCAAGACCAATACGTGCGCGGCCAAGCTGAGGTGCAAAACGCCCGCCGCCGTGCGGACGACGAAGTGTCCAAGGCCCGCAAATTCGCGTTGGAGAGCTTTGCTGACAGCCTGCTGCCCGTGCTCGACAGCCTCGAAGCAGGCTTGGCCGTGCAAACCGCCACGCCAGAGCAAATCCGTGAAGGCGCCGAAGCCACGCTGCGTCAGCTCAAGAGCGCGATGGAGCGCAACAAGATTGTGGCCATCGACCCTGCCGTGGGCACCAAGTTTGACCCCGCCCAACACCAAGCCATCAGCATGGTGCCAGCCGAGCAAGAAGCCAACACCGTGGTCAGCGTGCTACAAAAAGGCTACTTGATCGCCGAGCGCGTGTTGCGCCCTGCGTTGGTCACTGTGGCCGCACCGAAATAAACACTTGAAATTGGCCAAGGTGTCTACACCTACGCCGCATCTGAATTTTTAAAAATTACTGGAGTAAGAACATGGGAAAAATCATCGGTATTGACTTGGGCACCACCAACTCGTGCGTGGCCATCATGGAAGGCAACACGACCAAAGTGATCGAGAACGCCGAAGGCGCTCGCACCACACCGTCGATCATTGCGTATCAAGAAGACGGCGAAATTTTGGTGGGCGCATCGGCCAAACGCCAAGCGGTGACCAACCCACGCAACACGCTCTACGCAGTCAAGCGTTTGATCGGTCGCAAGTTCGGCGAAAAAGAAGTCCAAAAAGACATCGACTTGATGCCCTACACCATTGCCAAAGCCGACAACGGCGACGCCTGGGTGGAAGTGCGCGGCAACAAGTTGGCCCCTCCTCAAATCAGCGCTGAAATTTTGCGCAAGATGAAGAAAACCGCCGAAGACTACCTCGGCGAAGAAGTGACCGAAGCCGTCATCACCGTGCCCGCTTACTTCAACGACGCACAACGTCAAGCTACCAAAGATGCAGGCCGCATCGCGGGCTTGGACGTCAAGCGCATCATCAACGAACCCACTGCGGCTGCTTTGGCTTTCGGTTTGGACAAGACCGAAAAAGGCGACCGCAAGATTGCCGTGTATGACTTGGGTGGCGGTACGTTTGACGTGTCCATCATCGAAATCGCGGACGTCGATGGCGAGAAGCAATTTGAAGTGTTGTCCACCAACGGCGACACCTTCTTGGGCGGCGAAGACTTTGACCAACGCATCATCGACTTCATCATTGCCGAGTTCAAGAAAGAGTCTGGCGTTGATTTGTCCAAAGACGTGCTGGCTTTGCAACGACTGAAAGAAGCCGCTGAAAAGGCCAAGATCGAGTTGTCATCGTCTGCGGCGACCGACATCAACTTGCCTTACATCACCGCCGATGCCACAGGTCCTAAGCACTTGAACATCAAGCTCAACCGCGCCAAGTTGGAACAACTGGTGGACGAGTTGATCGAGCGCACCATCGCCCCTTGCCGCACCGCCATCAAAGATGCGGGCGTGTCGGTGAGCGACATCGATGACGTGATCTTGGTCGGCGGCATGAGCCGTATGCCCAAGGTGCAAGACAAGGTCAAAGAATTCTTCGGCAAAGAGCCACGCCGTGACGTGAACCCTGACGAAGCCGTGGCCGTGGGCGCTGCGATTCAAGGTCAAGTGTTGTCTGGCGACCGCACCGACGTGTTGTTGCTCGACGTGACGCCTTTGTCTTTGGGCATCGAAACCCTGGGCGGCGTGATGACCAAGATGATCGCCAAGAACACGACCATCCCAACCAAGTTTGCACAAACCTTCTCAACCGCCGAAGACAACCAACCCGCCGTGACCATCAAGGTCTACCAAGGCGAACGCGAAATGGCTTCTGGCAACAAGAGCTTGGGCGAGTTCAACCTCGAAGGCATTGCGCCTGCCGCACGTGGCACGCCACAAATTGAAGTGTCGTTTGACATTGACGCCAACGGCATCTTGCACGTGGGCGCCAAGGACAAAGCCACCGGCAAAGAAAACAAGATCACGATCAAAGCCAACTCTGGTTTGAGCGAAGACGAAATTCAACAAATGGTGAAAGACGCCGAGTTGAACGCCGCTGAAGACAAGAAAAAACTCGAAATCGTGCAGTCACGCAACCAAGCCGACGCCGCTGTGCACAGCGTGAAGAAGAGCTTGGGCGAGCACGGCGACAAGCTCGACGCAGGCGAGAAAGAAGCCATCGAAGCTGCCGTCAAGGAAGTGGAAGAAGCATTGAAGGGCGACGACAAAGCCGCCATCGATGCCAAGACCGAAGCCTTGATGACCGCCTCACAAAAGCTCGGCGAAAAAGTCTACGCTGACATGCAAGCCGCACAAGCGGCGGGCGGCGCAGCTGCCCCTGGCGAACAAGCCAAACCAGCCGACGACAACGTGGTCGACGCTGAAGTGAAAGAAGTCAAAAAAGGCTAATCCCCTTTTCGCCCTCTGAGCTGACCTCGCCGCGTTTCGCCTGAAAAGGTGAACACGCGGCGAAGTCTTGATCAAGCCCCACAAAAAACGGCACTGCCCACACCATGTCTAAACGCGATTTTTATGAAGTACTCGGCCTAGCCAAAGGCGCGAGCGACGACGAGATCAAAAAGGCTTATCGCAAACTCGCGATGAAGTACCACCCCGACCGCAACCAAGGCGACAAAGCCAAGGAAGCCGAGGCACAGTTCAAAGAGGTCAAAGAGGCCTACGAGATGTTGTCTGATTCGGAAAAACGCGCTGCGTACGACCAGTACGGCCACGCGGGCGTGGACCCGAACATGCGCGGTGGCCATGGCGGCTTTGGCGGTGCAGGATTTGGCGAAGCGTTTGGCGACATCTTTGGTGACATCTTTGGCCAACAACGCCGTGGCGCCGGAGGCCGTCAGGTCTACCGCGGCAACGACTTGAGCTACGCCATGGAAATCACGCTCGAAGAAGCGGCGAATGGCAAGAACGCAGAAATCAAAATCCCCAGCTGGGACGCATGCGAAACCTGCGATGGCACGGGCGCTAAACCCGGCACGTCGGTCAAGACCTGTACCACCTGCCACGGCAGCGGTCAGGTGCAAATGCGCCAAGGCTTTTTCAGCGTGCAGCAAACCTGTCCGCATTGCCGCGGCTCAGGCAAGATCATTCCCGATCCGTGTAACACGTGTCACGGCCAAGGCAAGATCAAAAAACAAAAAACACTCGAAGTCAAAATCCCTGCCGGCATCGACGACGGCATGCGCATTCGCAGCACCGGCAACGGTGAGCCCGGCACCAACGGTGGGCCACCCGGTGATTTGTTCATCGAGATTCGCGTCAAGAAGCACGACATCTTCGAGCGCGATGGTGACGACCTGCATTGCTCGGTACCCATCAGCATCACCACGGCAGCGTTGGGTGGCGAAATTCGCGTGCCCACGCTCGCAGGCGAGGCGGCCATCGACATTCCAGAAGGCACCCAAAACGACAAGCAGTTCCGCCTGCGCGGCAAGGGTTTGAAAGGCGTTCGCTCCAGCTTCCCCGGCGACTTGTATTGCCACATCTCGGTGGAGACCCCGGTCAAGCTCACCGAGCACCAACGCAAGTTGCTCAAAGAGTTGGATGAGTCCTTGAAAAAAGGCGGCAATAAGCATTCACCCGCTGAGGGTGGATGGGCGGACAAGCTCAAACGCTTTTTTAACTAAGTCTCAGCGAAGTATCTTCACATAAAGAGGAGATACTTCGCCTATGAGCGTCAACATCACCTTCTTAGGCGGAACCGGTACCGTCACCGGTTCTAAGTATTTGGTCCAACACGAGGGCAAGAAATTGCTGATCGATTGCGGGCTGTTTCAGGGCTACAAACAATTGCGCTTGCGCAACTGGAGCCCACTGCCCGTCACGCCCACCGATGTCGATGCGGTCATCTTGACGCACGCACATCTGGACCACAGCGGCTATGTGCCCCTGCTCTACCGTCAAGGCTATCGCGGCAACATCCACGCCACGCCCGCCACGTGTGATTTGTGTGCCATCTTGTTACCCGACAGCGGCCATATTCAAGAAGAAGACGCGGCCTTTTTAAACCGCCACGGCTACACCAAGCACGAGCCAGCCATGCCCTTGTACAGCAAGCACGATGCGTTCTTGTCGCTGCAGTTGCTCAAGCCCGAGCGCGAGACCTACACTTTCTCGCCCATTCCAGGCTGGAAAGCCACCTTCAGCACAGCAGGCCACATCTTGGGCGCAGCCAGTGTGTTGGTTGAAGTGGCAGGACGCCGTATTTTGTTCAGCGGCGATGTGGGCCGCCCCGACGACATGATCATGAACCCACCTGCACCGCCGCCTGATGCAGACACGGTGCTGGTTGAATCCACCTACGGCAACCGCGAACACCCACACGAAAACATCATGGCCGAACTGGCACCCGCCCTCAAACGTGTGGCCGCACGCGGTGGTGTGGCCGTGGTGCCTGTGTTTGCGGTGGGGCGTGCACAAGCGCTGTTACACGCAATTGACATCATGAAAGAGCGCGGTGACATTCCGCATGCATTGCCTATCTTTCTAGACAGCCCCATGGCGGTGCACACCACCGATTTGTTCCAACGCCACCCTGAGGCGCATCGCTTGGATGCCCACGCCCTCAAAGGCTTGAAGCATGTGGCGACCATGATTGAAACCACCGAACAATCCAAGGCCCTGGCCAAGCGTCACGGCCCCATGGTCATCTTGGCGGCCAGTGGCATGGCCACAGGCGGACGTGTGTTGCACCACTTAGCGCGCTACCTACCCGACCACCGCAACATGGTCATCCTCACGGGCTACCAAGCACCGGGCACACGCGGTGCCACCATTGCAGGCGGCGGCACGATGCTGCGCATGCATGGCCAAGACGTCGCGATCCACGCCGAAGTGGTGCAACTCCAATCCTCATCAGCCCATGCGGACGCCTCTCAGTTGATTGCGTGGTTGAACCAAATGCGCAGCAAGCCTGATCAGGTGTATGTGATCCATGGCGAGCCTGAAGCCTCGGATGCACTGCGCCAACGCATTGAGCGCGACCTGAGCTGGCGTGCCATCGTGCCCGAGCACGGCAGCACGTGGCCCACCTGAAAAGACGCGACACCCCAATGCGCATCATGTTTTTAAATCCCCCCGAGCGTCCGGTTCGTGCAGCGACCACGTTCGTCATCGTGGCCAGTGTTTGGCTTGCCGTTTTTGGCAACTTGGCACTATGGCGTCATTTGATGCATTTGCCAGACCTGACGGGCTGGCACAGCTGGGTGTTTGGTGTAGCGTTTGCCTTGATCATTGCCAGCGTAGTGGCCGCGTTGTTGAGTTTGTTGGCTTGGCGCTACACACTCAAGCCTGCAATTAGCCTGTTGCTTCTGGTTGCGGCCTTTGCCACCCACTACATGTGGGCGTACGGCATCGTGGTGGACACACCCATGGTGATCAATGTGTTTCAAACGGACACCCGAGAGGCTCGCGATCAACTCAGCTGGCAATTGCTCGTGACGGTACTTGCTTTAGCGGTCGCACCCATGTGGTGGTTGTGGCGTCAGCCCATTCAAAACCTACCTTGGATGCGTCAACTCGGACGCAATGTAGGCCTTTGCGCTGCCGCGTTGACACTGGCATTTGGCACCTTGCAATTGGTGTTCCAAGACTTTGCCTCACTCATGCGCAACCACACCCAACTGCGTTACGAAATCAATCCGCTCAACAGTGTGTACGCCGTGTTGGATTTGACGGTCATTCCCTCCAACCAAGTTAAGGGCCCTCTACAGCCATTGGGTTTAGATGCACGCATCGCCACACCTGCAAAACAGCAGCCACCTCTGTTGGTATTTGTGTTGGGTGAAACAGCACGCAGTCAAAACTTCTCCCTGAACGGCTACGAACGTCCTACAAATCCCTTGCTCGCCAAAGAAAACATTGTCAGTTTTCGCCACGTGACCTCGTGTGGCACCAGCACAGCAGAATCTATGCCTTGCATGTTTTCACACTTGGGGCGATCTGGTTTCGTCAACCGTTCGAATGAATTTGAAAATCTATTGGATGTGCTACAGCATGCTGGCTATGCAGTGCTATGGATCGATAACCAATCTGGCTGCAAAGGCCAATGTGACCGGATTCCGCATGTCAACACCTCTAACTTGAAATTGCCCGAGTTTTGCGAGGGTGATGAATGCTATGACCCCATCATGCTCCATCGCATGGAGGCGGAGCTGGGCAAACTGCCAGCAGAACGTCGCGCGCGTGGGACTGTCGTGGTGATGCATCAAATGGGCAGTCACGGCCCCGCTTATTTCAAACGCACGCCCTCAGCATTCAAAACCTTCACGCCCGAGTGCACAGACACCTCGCTCTCTCAATGCAACCGTGCACAAGTTGTCAACGCTTACGACAACACCATCGTGTTCACGGATTATTTTTTATCGCGCGTGATTGGATGGCTGAAAACACAAGAAAAGACCAGCACGCCTGCCATGCTGTATGTTGCAGATCACGGAGAGTCACTGGGCGAAAAGAACCTCTACCTGCACGGTTTACCCTACAGCGTTGCACCGGCTGAACAAATCACTGTTCCGCTCATCACATGGCTCTCACCAGGCTTTGAACAAGCCAACCGCGTGAATACGCGCTGCTTGCAAACGCAGCGCGACAAAGCTTTGTCGCACGACAACTTGTTCCACTCCGTGCTGGGCTTGATGTCCGTCAAGACCACGGTCTACCAGCGCGAACTGGATTTCTTCGCAACCTGCGAAGGCCGCTAAAGGTCACACCGTTTTACAAGAAACGATCAAGCAGCTTGCGGGTGTGACGGTCGAGCGACGGTAAATCGCGAATCAAGAACTGCACGCCATGCGCATCGGCCACGATGAGGCGAGTGGTACTCAGGCGGCGAATGTCCTCCTCGCCTTTGAGCACCAACTGCGTAGGACCACGGTTGGTTTGCACGCGCCACACGCTGGGGGTAGAAAAACTGTTCACCCCCTCCAAACGCAAAATTTCTGGCATGAATTCGCGGCCCTGCAGAGCTTGCGCCACGAGGTTTTGTTCGTTCTTGGGCAGGTTGTGCAGGTTCTCGACCCACGCCAGTTCTTTGCCCTCAGCACTCAAGATGGAAATGCTTTGATCGGGCGACGCAATGGGAAACGCACGCGCTACTACCGCACCCACGTGCTGCGTACCATCGGCCAAGGTGACGACCAATTTGCCAAACGGATCCAACGCCAGCGTGAAAGCGGCTGTCAACACGGCACTCATACAGACTCCTTGGTGGAAGCACGCGCCACGGCGGCGTCTTCAGCATTTTTGGCTTGGGCTTCGTACAAGCGGTAGTAGGCACCTTGACGCGCCATGAGCGTGTCGTGGTCGCCCTCTTCCACCACCACGCCCTGCTCCATCACCACCAAACGGTCGGCTTGGTTCAAGGTCGACAAGCGGTGGGCAATGGCAATCGTGGTGCGACCTTTGACCAAGTTGTCCAAAGCCTTTTGAATTTCTTGCTCGGTCTCGGTGTCCACCGAGGCGGTGGCTTCGTCCAAGATCAAGATGCGCGGGTTGATGAGCAAGGCGCGCGCAATCGAGATGCGCTGACGCTCGCCACCCGACAAACCTTGTCCACGCTCACCCACCAGCGAGTCGTAACCTTGTGGCAAGCGCAAGATGAATTCGTGCGCGTGGGCGGCACGGGCTGCCGCCACAATTTCTTCACGCGTGGCATCGGGTTTGCCGTAGGCGATGTTGTCGGCAATCGTGCCGAAGAACAAGAACGGCTCTTGCAACACCATACCAATGTGGCTACGGAAGTCAGACAACGCGATGTTGCGAATGTCGATGCCGTCGAGCTTGATCGAGCCTTCGCTCAAATCGTAAAAACGGCAAATCAAGTTGACCAAGGTGCTCTTGCCGGAGCCGCTTTGCCCGACCAAGCCAATCATTTCGCCAGGGCGAATGGTGAGGTTCATGCCGCGAATCACGGCGCGGTTGCCGTAGCGGAAACCAGCATCTTGAATCTCGATGCGCCCTTTCAAGGGTGTGGGCAACTTTTGTGGGTTCGTCGTCTCGGGCACGCTGGAGACGTGGTCCAAGATTTCAAAAATGCGTTTGGCACCCGCCGCCGCTTTTTGCGTGTGCGAGACGATGCGGCTCATCGAATCCAAGCGCGTGTAAAAACGCCCGATGTAGGCCAAAAATGCGGCCAACACACCCACCGAGATTTGGTTGTGCGACACCAGCCAAATGCCAAAGCCCCACACCACCAGCAAACCCACCTCGGTCATCAACGTGACCGTCGGTGAAAACAGCGACCACACAAAGTTGATGCGGTCATTCACCGCCAAGTTGTGCTTGTTGGCATCGCGAAAGCGGTTAGCTTCGCGCGTCTCTTGCGCAAAGGCTTTGACCACGCGAATGCCCGGAATGGTGTCAGCCAGCACGTTGGTCAACTCAGACCACACACGGTCAATCTTCTCGAAGCCCGTACGCAGCTTGTCGCGCACGGTATGAATCAACCACACGATGAACGGCAAGGGCAACAAGGTGGCAGCGGCCAGCTTGGCGTCAATGCTGATCAAGATGGAGGCAGTCATCAAAATCATGAGTACATCCGTGGCGAAGTCGAGCAAGTGCAGCGACAAGAACACGCAAATGCGGTCGGTCTCAGCGCCAATGCGGTTCATCAAATCGCCCGTGCGACGACCACCAAAGTACTCCAACGACAAACGCATCAGATGTTCGTAAGCCGTGGTGCGCAAGTCAGCGCCAATGCGCTCAGACACCAAGGCCAAGATGTAGGTTTTGAGCCAGCCCAAACCCCACGCCAACACAGCGGCGCCGAACAGTCCACCTAAGTACATGTAGACCAAATCACGGTCGATGTCTTTGCCGTTTTGGAACGGAATGAGCACATCGTCCATCAACGGCATGGTCAGATACGGCGGCACCAACGTGGCAGCGGTAGAAGCCAGCGTCAACAAGAATCCCGCCAACAAACGCCATTGGTAAGGCTTGGCAAAGCGCCACAAACGGAACAAGCCCCACGTGGACAACGGTGCGTGTTGTTCACGGCTGCACACGGGGCATTCGTCGCCCGCATTTTCAAGCTGCAATTTGCACTGAGGGCAGCGCGCTTGAGCTGAAGCGGCCAATGATTTGCCGTGGGTCAAGACCTCGATGCGGTCTACAAATTTCTCTTGCAAGCGCATGGCCATGACGTTGTGCGTCAACGTGAAACGCCAGCTGGCCATGCGGCGCGTGGCATCGACCAAGCTCAACGTGCCAACACCGGCGTGGTCCGTGTGAGTCATCTTCATGCCAGCGACCAGCGGCCAGCTGTCCCAAACGGGGCTGGATGCGGCGTCTTGAGCCGCAAAAAGCACCCGTTGGTCTGTCACAATCAGTAGCCCTAGCGAAAAATGCAATTGGGCGTTCAAGTCAACCTCTAGCCAAGCTAGAACGTTTTCTTGTTCAGACAGTTGTGCAAACGCTGAAGTTCGCCAGCCTTCGGGCAAAACAACTTTGGTGGAAGCCGATAAAGAAGAATTCATTATTGGAAAAATAAAAAGCAGGAGCCAAGACTTTGTTGCACCCCCGCACAATGACAAATGATTGTATCGCCGCAGCCCTTTCGCTGGCCGTGGCGTCCTCGGCTCTCCCCTCTGCTTTCGCCACTCACACCCCTCGCTAAGCTATGGCCTTCAAAGACATTCAAATCCTGCGCATGGACTATTTGCGTGGGCCCAACATCTGGACTTATCGCCCCATCATTGAAGCGCTCATTGACTTGGGTGAAATGGAAGACCACCCCTCCAACAAAATCGACGGGTTCAACGACCGCATCAACGCTTGGTTGCCCGGTTTGGTCGAACACCACTGCGGCGTGGGCCACCGTGGTGGTTTCTTGACCCGCCTCGTGGGCGGCACATGGATGGGGCACATCATGGAGCATGTCTCCATTGAGTTACAGCTCTTGGCCGGTGCCCGTGCTGAATTTGGCAAGGCCCGTGAAATCAGCAAGCGCGGCGTCTACAAAGTGGTATTCCGCACCGAACACGAAGAACTGGGCCGCGAAAGCTTTTTGGCAGCCCGTCAACTTGTGATGGCCGCCGCCAACAACACCCCGTTTGACATCAATGCGACGGTGGAACGTCTCAAGAAAATTGCCGACTTGCGGTGCTTAGGCCCCAGCACCGCCTGCATCGTCGACGCCGCAGTCGAGCGCAAAACCCCTTTCATTCGCCTGACCGAAGGCAACTTGGTGCAACTGGGCTACGGCTCGAAGCAACGCCGCATTTGGACGGCTGAGACTGACCGTACCAGCGCGATTGCCGAGACCATTTCCAGCGACAAAGACCTGACCAAGCGTTTGCTCACGCAATGCGGCATCCCCGTGCCTGAGGGTCAAATTGTCAAAACCGAAGACGAAGCGTGGGAAGCCGCGCAAGACATCGGCTTGCCTGTGGTGGTCAAACCTTTGGACGGTAACCGTGGCTGGGGTGTTTCACTGGACGTGAACACCGAAGAAGCGGTCCGCAAAGCATGGGTCGCCGCAGAAAAAGAAGGCAGCGATGTTTTGATTGAGCGCTATGTGCGCGGCGACGAACACCGCGTGTTGGTGGTGGGCGACCGCGTGGTCGCCGCTGTGCGTGGCGAAACCGCCACCATCACGGGTGACGGTGTGTCCACCGTCGAACAACTCATCGACTCACAAATCAACACCGACCCACGCCGTGGCGTGGCGGAAGGTTTCCCACTCGACTTGATTCGCTTGAACACCCCACGCGGTGAAATGTCCTTGTTGCAAATCCAACGCCAAGGCTTGGAGCCCTCGAGCGTCCCCGAAAAAGGCCGCATTGTGGTGGTGCAGCGCAACGGCAACCTCAACAACGACGTGACCGATTTGGTTCACCCCGAAGTCGCCTCTGTGGCCACCCTCGCCGCACGCGTGATTGGCTTGGACATTGCAGGCATCGACATCGTCACGCAAGACATTTCGCGCCCCTTGGAAGAAACCCAAGGCGCCATCATTGAAGTCAACGCAGGCCCCGGTTTGCTGATGCACGTCAAACCCGCCGTGGGTCAACCTCGCCCTGTGGGCAAGGCCATCGTCGAACACTTGTTTGGTCCCAACGAGTCGGGCCGCATCCCCGTGGTCGGCATTGTGGGCAGCCAACAAACCACCGAGCTGTCGCAGCTCGTGGCTTGGTTGCTGCACCTGTCTGGCAAACGCACGGGCTTGGCCTGCAAAGATGGTCTGTACATGGACCAGCAGCACTTGGGCAAAACCGATTCACGCGGCTTTGAAGCGTCCGAGCGTTTGCTCATCAACCGTGCGTTGGATGCCGCCGTGTTTGAAACCACCCCCGCACACATCTTGGACGAAGGCTTGGCCTACGACCGCTGTTTGGTCGGTGTGGTCACCAACATGCCGGAGACAACGGCTGCGCTGATTGAAAAACACGACATCCAAACTGCCGAACAAATGCGCACCGTCGTGCGCACGCAAGTCGACTTGGTGTTACCAGAGGGCGCAGCGGTACTCAACGCCGACGAAGAGCCGGTCACCACCTTGGCTGAGCTGAGCGATGGCGAAGTGGTGTACTACGCCAAAGCCCAAGACAACGCCACCGTGAAAGCGCACTTACAGGCCGGTGGCCGCGCTGTGTTCTGCAAAGACGGCCACGTGACCTTGGCCCGTGGCGACCAAGAGACGCAACTGTTCCACCTCGATTTGGAATTGATTGCACGCTTACTCAAAGACGGTTTGCACATCTCTACCCTGTTGGCTGCCGTGGCTGCAGCTTGGTCACTGGACATTGCACCGCTGCTGATTCGCGCGGGCCTGAAAAATTTCGGACAACAAAACCAACACGTTGCCAAAGACATTGCAAGGATGAATGGCTAATGGAAGTCTCTCGTATCCGCGCCCTGCGCGGCCCTAACCTCTGGACCCGTCACACCGCCGTAGAAGCGATGGTCAAGTGCGAAGATGCACAAGTTGACCTGAGCGAACACCCTGAGTTTGAAAGCCGTTTGCGCAACCTGTTCCCAGGCGTGGGCACTTTGCGGCCGACCAACCACAAGGTCAAGCTCAGCATGGCGCATGCGCTGGAAGCGGCCACCTTGCACTTGCAAATCGAAGCGGGCTGCCCCGTCACCTTCAGCCGCACCACGCCCACCACCGACCACGGTTTGTACCAAGTCGCAGTGGAGTACACCGAAGAGCAAGTGGGCATCATGGCCATCAAACTGGCCCATGAGCTGTGCTTGGCTGCGCTCAACAACACCAGCTTTGATGTCGATGCTGCCATTCACCAACTGCGTGAACTCGACGAAGACATCCGCTTGGGCCCATCGACCGGCTCCATCGTCAATGCGGCCATCGCACGTGGTATTCCCTACCGCCGCTTGACCGAAGGCAGCTTGGTTCAATTGGGCTGGGGCAGCAAACAACGCCGCATCCAAGCCGCTGAGATTGATTCCACCAGCGCGATTGCCGAGTCCATCGCGCAAGACAAAGAACTCACCAAAAAGCTGTTGCACGCCGCAGGTGTGCCCGTGCCTTTGGGCCGCCCTGTCACCAGCCCAGATGACGCGTGGGCTGCTGCACAAGAGATCGGTTTGCCCGTGGTGGTCAAACCACGCGATGGCAACCAAGGCAAAGGCATCTCCGTCAACGTCACCACAGAAGCTGGCGTGAAAGAGGCGTACCTCGCCGCCGTGGCGCACCGTGACGATGTGCTGGTCGAGCGTTTCTTGCCCGGCAGCGATTACCGCTTGCTGGTGGTGGGCAACAAGCTCGTGGCCGCTGCGCGCCGCGAACCACCGCTGGTCATTGGCAACGGCAAAAACACCGTGCGCGAATTGGTCGACATCGTCAACGCCGACCCACGCCGTGGCGAAGGCCACGCCACCTCGCTCACCAAAATTCGCTTTGACGACATCGCGATTGCGCGCCTCAAAGAACAAGGCTTTGAAGCCAACTCCGTGCCCGCCAAAGGCGAGCGCGTGATTTTGCGCAACAACGCCAACCTTTCCACCGGTGGCACAGCCACCGACGTGACCGACGACGTTCACCCCGAAGTGGCCCTGCGCGCAATCGCCGCAGCCCAAATGGTGGGCTTGGACATTTGCGGCGTGGACGTGGTGTGTGACTCGGTGTTGCGCCCGCTCGAAGAGCAAAGCGGTGGCGTGGTCGAAGTCAACGCTGCACCCGGCTTGCGCATGCACCTGAGCCCCTCGTTTGGCAAAGGCCGCGATGTGGGCGAGGCTGTGATGGCCACCATGTTCCCCGATGGCGGCGATGGCCGCATTCCCGTGATTGCCGTCACCGGCACCAACGGCAAAACCACCACGGTGCGTTTGACCTCTCACCTCTTGCGCGCCAACGGCTTGCGCGTGGGCATGACCAATACCGATGGCGTGTACGTGAACGGCCGTCAGACCGACAGCGGCGACTGCAGCGGCCCACGCAGCGGCCGCAACGTGTTGGCGCACCCCGATGTAGACGCCGCCGTGCTCGAAACCGCACGCGGCGGCATGTTGCGCGAAGGCTTGGCCTTTGACCGCTGCCAAGTGGCCGTGGTCACCAACATCGGCATGGGCGACCATTTGGGCTTGAACTACATCACCACCGTCGAAGACTTGGCGGTGTTGAAGCGCGTCATCGTGCAAAACGTGGCCGAGTCGGGCACCGCGGTGCTCAACGCCACCGACCCCATCGTGGCCGCCATGGCAAACAAGTGCCCAGGCCAAGTGACCTTCTTTGGCTTGGATGCCCACCACCCTGTCATTGCCACGCACCGTGCGCAAGGCAAGCGCGTGTTGTTTGTGGAAGACGACCAAATCGTCGCCATGCAAGGCAACCACTCGGTGCGCATTCCGCTGTCGGAAATTCCCGTCACACGCGGGGGCGCGATCAGCTTCCAAATTGAAAACGCCATGGCATCCATCGGTGCTGCATGGGCAGTGGGTGTGCCTTGGCAAACCATTTGCAAAGGCTTGGCCACCTTCGTGAGCGACAGCAACGCCGTGCCCGGACGTTTCAACGTGTTCGACTACAAAGGCGCCACCGTGATTGCCGACTACGGCCACAACCCAGACGCCATCAAAGCGCTGGTGCAAGCCGTCACCAACCTGCCCGCACAGCGACGCAGCGTGGTCATCAGCGGTGCGGGTGACCGCCGTGACGAAGACATCCGCGAACAAACGCGCATCATTGGCGAAGCGTTTGACGATGTGGTGCTGTACCAAGACGCCTGCCAACGCGGCCGTGTAGACGGCGAGGTGTTGAAGCTGTTGCGTCAAGGTTTGGACGGCGCTAAGCGCACCTCACACATCGACGAAATTCACGGTGAGTTTTTGGCGATTGACCGTGCGATGGACCGCTTGCAAAAAGGCGATTTGTGCTTGATCTTGATTGACCAAGTGGATGAGGCTTTGGCGCACATCACACACAAGGTGAACGCTTCTGCTTTGGCTGGCTAAGTTTTACTTTGCACGCGTAAAAAGGCCACTCGATTGAGTGGCCTTTTTCTTTGTTAGCTAGGGATTTCTGTCGCTGATGCTGACGGGGCTGTGCGGCGGCTTCCTCATGCTGGGGTACCAGAAATCGTCAGCCGCCGCACAACCCCATCAGCATCCGAGTGTTTGCTATTCGCACTCGAAGCCAAGGCGAACGAAGCAACTTAGAACAAGCCTTTGTACTGATCGCGTAGCAAGTTCTTTTGCACTTTGCCCATGGTGTTGCGCGGTAGTTCAGCCACCACAAAACACTTCTTCGGAATTTTGAAATTCGCGAGTTGTGATTTGAGTGCAGCGATCACCGCGTCTGCATCCACCTTGGCACCAGATTTGGCAATCACCACCGCCACGCCCACTTCACCAAAGTCGGGGTGCGGCACGCCAATCAACGCGCTTTCTGCAACGCCGGGCATCTCGTTGATGTAGCCCTCAATCTCTGCGGGGTAGACGTTGTAGCCGCCGCTGATGATGAGGTCTTTGCTGCGGCCCACTATGACCACGTAGCCGCGCTCGTCGACTTTGCCCACGTCACCGGTTTTGAAGAACCCATCTGCGGTGAATTCTTCTTTGGTTTTTTCAGGCATACGCCAGTAACCACCAAACACATTAGGGCCTTTGACTTGAATGCCGCCGATTTCACCCACGGGTAGGTTGTGGCCTTGGTCGTCTTGCACACGCAAAGACACACCGGGCAACGGGAAGCCCACGGTGCCACCGCGACGCTCGGTTTGGCCGGGGTGACGTGCATCGGCAGCGTAGGGGTTGGAGGTGAGCATGATGGTTTCGCTCATGCCGTAGCGCTCCAAGATGGATTGCCCTGTTCGCTCGCGCCATTCGTTGAAGGTTTCTAGCAACAATGGTGCAGAGCCTGCGATGAACAAGCGCATGTTCGACGCTTGTGCTTTGGTGAGGCTGGGCTCGGCCAACATACGCACATACAGCGTGGGCACGCCCATGAAGACGGTGGCCTCTTTCATTTTGGCAATGACGAGTTTGGGGTCGAACTTGGACAACCAAATCATCTTGCTGCCATTGAGCAAAGCACCGTGAATGGCGACAAACAAACCATGCACATGGAAGATGGGCAAGGCGTGAATGAGCACATCGCCCGGCTTCCAACCCCAGTAGTCTTTCAAGGTTTGGGCATTGCTCAGCAAGTTGCCGTGCGAGAGCATGGCGCCTTTGCTGCGGCCTGTGGTGCCGCTGGTGTAGAGGATGGCTGCCAAGTCGTCCGCAGCGTTGCTCACCACTTGGTGTTGGTCCGAGCAATGCGCGGCGCGTTCTAGCAAGCTGCCCGTACGGTTATCGTCCAAGGTGAACACGTTTTGTGTGCTGGCTTTGAAGGCGATCTTGCTGACCCAGCCAAAGTTTTTGCTGCTGCACACCACCACGGCAGGTTCGGCGTTGCCAATGAAGTACTCGATCTCAGCGCTTTGGTATGCGGTGTTCAGGGGCAAAAACACATAGCCCGCACGCAAGGTGGCGAGGTAGAGCATGACGGCTTCGACCGACTTCTCCACTTGCACGGCCACGCGGGAACCTTTAGGTATGTGCAGCGAGTCAAGCAGGTTGGCCATCATGGCGCTGGCACGCTCTAAGTCGGACCAGCTGTAATGCAAACCGTCGTCGGTTTCGATGGCGGTGGCGTTGAGGTCTTTAGGGAAAGCAGCACGCAGCGCTGCGAAAAGATTGTGGTTCATCGTCTGTTTTCAGTTAGTCAAGTTTGGCACCCGAGGCTTTCACCACCGAGGCCCAGCGTTTGATTTCGTTGTGCACAAAAGTGCCGAATTGTGCGCTCGTCATGTTGGGAAAATCGGCGCCGTTGTTGGCCCACGCCACTTTGAGGTCTTCGCCGGTGGAGGCTTTTTTAACTTCCTCCAAGATGCGTGCTTGCACATCGGCGGGCGTGCCTTTGGGGGCCCACAGGCCGTACCACGTGCTCACGGTGTAGTCGGGCAAACCCAACTCTGCAGCGCACGGCACATCGGGGAAAGCGGGGTTGCGTTTGTTGCCAGACACCATCAAGGCTTTCAAGCGGCCGCCTTTGATGTGCTGCGCCGAAGAGCCCAAGCCATCAAACATCATGTCCACATTGCCACCGATCAAGTCTTGCAAAGCGGGGCCTGCGCCACGGTAGGGAATGTGAGTGATGAAGGTGTTGGTTTGCAGCTTGAACAACTCGCCCGCCATGTGGTGCGATGTGCCGCCGCCCGCTGAACCATAGTTGAACTTGCCTGGGTTTTTGCGCAACTCAGCCAGCAAAGCCTTGAAATCACCTGTGAACTTCTTCGGATTGACCACCAGCACCTGAGGCACTTGCGCGATGAGCGTCAACGGCACAAAGTCACGTTCCAAATCGTAGTCAAGCTTGGGGTACATCGACGGCGCAATCGAGTGATGCACCCCGCCCATGAACAAGGTGTAGCCATCGGGTGCAGCTTTGGCTGCAATGCCTGCACCTAAGTTGCCGCCAGCGCCACCCCGATTGTCGATCACCAAGGTCTTACCGCTTTGCTTAGAAAACTGCGCAGAGAATGGGCGCGCAAACGCATCGGTGCCACCACCTGCGGGGAACGGAACAATCAATGTGACGGGCTTCGTCGGCCACGTGCTTTGAGCTTGTACGCCAGAACTCATGGCGGCACATGCTGCGGCAGTGAGAGTCATCCACTGTCGGCGGGTGTGTGTTTTGAAAAGTGTCATGGTTGTCTCCTGATGTTTTAAGTGAACTTGCTTATTTGAAATACATGTCTTCCACATCGCCTGAAGCGGGGGCGATGCCCTTCTCCAACATTTGGCGATGTTTGTCTAAGCGTTTGAGGTCATAGAGGTAATTGACCATCAAGCCATGCGATTGCTTGATGCCTTTGGTGGAAGGATCGGCAAACCAATTGATGCGCTCGATGCGTGCACCATTGCCCAAGTGAAAACGGGCCACGGGGTCGAACACTTGCTCGCCTTGTTTGGCCTGGCCCAAGTAGTGCGCACCAGCACGGGTTAGGAATTGACGCAAGGGCGATTTGGTCGATAACGCACCCAAGACCTGTGGCTGTTCAAGCGCAGCCAACACATGCGTGGGCGTGGGTGGCTCAAAGCTGATTTCGCGGCCCAAGGCTGACAGCTCTTTGTCATTGAGGTGACCAAGCAACGCTTCGACGTTTTTGGCAAGCCAAGGACGCAAACCAGGAATAGGCGACAAAGTGGCAAAGGTTTTGAGTTTGGGAAACTCGCCCTTCAAAGTTTCCACCACGCGTTTGATGAGTGAATCGCCAAAGCTCACACCTTTCAAGCCGCCTTGCGTGTTGCTGATGGAGTAAAAAATTGCGACGGTGGCTTTTTGCAAATCTTCCGGTGCGGCTGACTCGTCCAGCAACGGCATGATGTTGTCGGCCATCTCATGCAACAACGCCACCTCCACAAAAATCAAGGGCTCGTTGGGCAAACTGGGATGAAAGAACCCGTAGCAACGGCGGTCGCTGTCTAAGCGGTTTTTCAAATCGGCCCAGCTGCGAATGTCGTGCACGGCTTCATACTTGATGAGCTTTTCAATCAAAGAGGCGGGCGAATCCCAGCTGATGCTGCGCAGCTCTAAAAAGGCCACATCAAACCAAGTGGAAAACAGGTTTTCCAGCTCGGCATCCAAAGCTTGCAAACGCTTGTTGCCTTTGAGGTGCGGCAGCAACTCGGCCCGCAAATCCACCAAGAAGCGCATACCGCCCGCAGACGCAGCAAAGCGTTGCAACAAGCGGGTGCGCGGCGACACCAATGCGCGGCGCAGGCGAATTTCGGCAGGGCCTTCGTCGGCGGTGCCCAAGGCCGCGTCGTAGTCGTCACGTGCGGCACGCACCTTCACCGCATCGGGGCCAAACTGCTCACTGATGAGCAGCCACACATCTTGACGCTCGGCGGGTTCGGCTTTGGCGTACCAATCGGTCAAGGCTTTGGCGCGTCGCGCGCCCTCCACTTCACTCACGCGTGGGTCCACCACGGCTTGCAGGGACGTGAGTGTGCGACGCAAGGTGCGAGGCGACAAGGCTTCTGCTTTTTGTCGCAGCGTGGCATCGAGACGTTCACGCGTCGAACGATCTTCGGGCTTCGGGGCCTCAGCGGCTGCGGGGGCCGAGTTACGAAGCAGGTTGATTTTGCTGCTGAGCCAAGTGGTCGCGTTCATGAGGTCTTTCTGTCGTTATGCCGTTAACACACTGCGTTGGGTTGAGGCCAGCTCGCGCAGCGCCTCACGTTGTTGCAACAAATGGTTACGCATGGCCGCGTCCGCACCTGCAGCGTCACCCGCCTTGAGTGCCGCAAACACGGCCAAGTGCTCTTTCAAACTTTGCTTCAAACGGCCCGGTGCGTGCAGCTGCTGCAAACGCGCGAGCTTCAAAATTTTGCGCAAGTCGGCAATGGTTTGGGCCAGCCATTTGTTGTTGGCCAGCTGAATGATGGCTTCGTGAATGGCGAAGTTGGCATCGTAGTAATCGTTGATGCGCCCGGCTTCTGCGTGTTGCTTGAGGCGTTGGTGCCAGACATCTAAGGCTTGCACATCGGCCGGTGTGGCGCGCTGCGTGGCGTCAAACGCGCAGCGTCCTTCGAGCAAAGCGATGACGGGGAAAATGTCATCCAAGTCTTGTTCGGTCACTTCATTCACAAAGCAACCGCGGCGCGGCTCGTGGCGAACCAGGCCTTCGGCAGTGAGCACCTTGAGGGCTTCTCGCAACGGCGTGCGTGAGATAGACCACAGCTCGCACAAGGTCACTTCATCAATGAAACTGCCGGGCCTGAGATGGCCATCGAAGATGTAGTTGCGCAACTGCGAAGCCACATCGTCGTGCAAGGAACTGGGGAGCGTGCGCATGGTTGAGGGTTTGCTTAATTTCCTGTAATTACACGTAATTATGAAATTCAAACAACCAAAAACCAAGCCCCTGATGGCAGGGACTTTCCCTCAAGGGCTAACCCTTAAAAATTAAGCAGGAGAGTTTTGGCGATTGGCGTGGAGCCACAAGACCACACCCACGAGCACCATGGGCACGCACAGCCACTGGCCCATGCTCATGCCAAGCGCGAGCAAGCCAAGGTGAGCGTCGGGCTCGCGGAAATACTCAGCGACGAAGCGTAAGCTACCGTAGCCAATCATGAACACACCTGACACAGCGCCCACAGCACGCGGCTTACGCGCATACAACCACAAGACGATGAACAACAAAATGCCCTCGCCCAAGAACTGGTAAATCTGTGAAGGATGACGCGCGATCAAGCTACCGCTTTGTGGAAACGCCATGGCCCAAGGCAAGCTAGGGTCTGCTGCCCGGCCCCACAACTCGCCATTGATGAAATTGCCCACACGCCCCGCAGCCAAGCCCGTAGGCACACACGGCGCAATGAAGTCTGTCACCCACAACCAAGGGCGGTGACGTTGCCACGCAAACACGGCGGTTGCCACAAACACACCCAACATGCCGCCATGAAAACTCATGCCACCTTGCCACACGGCAAACACCTCTAAAGGATGCGCCGAGTAGTAGCTTGGGTTGTAAAACACACAGTAGCCAACACGCCCACCCAAGATCACGCCCATGACACCGTAAAACAAAATGTCTTCAATGTCTTGCTTAGACCAAGAACCCAACACCACTTGCGCGGCATAAGGTTCGTGCTTCAAGCGCAAATGGCCCAAGCCCACAAACAAGGCAAACGCAGCCAAGTAGGTCAAGCCATACCAATGAATGGCAAGGGGCCCCACCGCAATAGCAACGGGGTCAAATTGGGGGTGAATCAGCATAGGCGTTCAGTCCGAGGATCAGTCGAGCAAAGACAAATCGCGCACCGCACCTTTGTCTGCGGAGGTGGCCAATTTGGCATAGGCCTTCAATGCGGCCGACACTTTGCGTGGACGTGGCAACGCAGGCTTCCAGCCCAGCTTGTCTTGCTCAACGCGGCGCTTAGCCAACTCTTCATCGCTCACCAACACATTGATGCTGCGGTTGGGAATATCGATGCGAATGCGGTCACCGTTTTTCACCAAACCGATCGTGCCGCCTGCGGCCGCTTCGGGCGAGCAGTGACCGATGGACAAGCCCGAGGTGCCGCCTGAGAAACGACCATCGGTGAGCAACGCACACGCCTTGCCCAAGCCTTTGGATTTGATGTAACTGGTGGGGTACAACATTTCTTGCATGCCGGGGCCGCCTTTGGGGCCTTCGTAGCGCACAACCACGATGTCACCGGCTTTGACTTGGTCGTTCAAGATGTGCTCCACCGCTTCGTCTTGCGACTCGACCACGTGTGCAGGACCTTCAAACACCAACAAGCTGTCGTCCACGCCTGCGGTTTTCACCACGCAGCCGTCGAGCGCAATGTTGCCGCGCAATACAGCCAAGCCACCTTCTTTGCTGAAGGCGTGATCGAAAGAACGAATGCAACCTTCGGCGCGGTCGATATCAAGGCTAGGCCAACGTGTGTTCTGACTGAACGCCACTTGCGAAGGAATGCCGGCAGGGCCAGCCATGTAGAAGTGTTTCACTTCGTCAGAAGGATTGCGCGCAATGTCCCACTTATCCAACGCGTCTTTCATGGTTTTGGCGTGCACAGTGGGCACATCGGTGTGCAACTTGCCAGCGCGATCGAGCTCACCCAAGATGCCCATGATGCCGCCAGCGCGGTGCACGTCTTCGATGTGGTACTTGTTGGTGTTGGGTGCGACCTTGCACAGCTGAGGCACGATCTTGGACATGCGGTCGATGTCGGCCATGGTGAATTCGATTTCTGCTTCTTGCGCGATGGCCAACAAGTGCAGGATGGTGTTGGTCGAGCCGCCCATGGCGATGTCCAGCGCAATCGCGTTTTCAAAAGCTTTGAAGCCCATCGAGCGTGGCAACACAGATGCGTCGTCGTGCTCGTAGTAGCGCTTGGCCATCTCCACAATCGTACGGCCCGCTTGCTTAAACAATTGTTCGCGGTCGGCGTGTGTGGCCACCACGGTGCCGTTGCCAGGCAAAGCCAAACCCAAAGCTTCGGCCAAGCAGTTCATGGAGTTCGCGGTGAACATGCCCGAGCATGAGCCGCAAGTGGGGCAAGCCGAGCGTTCGACTTCGGCCAAATCTGCATCACTCACTTTGCTGTCAGCGGCCATGACCATGGCGTCGATCAAGTCGAGTTTCTTGATTTCAATGGTTTGCGTGCCGGGCACAGCCAAACGAACCTTGCCCGCTTCCATCGGGCCGCCCGACACGAAGATGACGGGAATGTTCAAGCGCATCGCGGCCATCAACATGCCGGGGGTGATCTTGTCGCAATTAGAGATACACACAATCGCATCCGCGCAATGGGCGTTGACCATGTATTCCACCGAGTCGGCAATGATGTCGCGGCTGGGCAGCGAATACAACATGCCGTCGTGGCCCATCGCAATGCCATCGTCCACCGCGATGGTGTTGAACTCTTTGGCCACGCCACCGGCTGCTTCAATCTCACGCGCAACCAGTTGGCCCAAATCTTTCAAGTGCACATGGCCCGGCACAAACTGCGTGAACGAGTTGGCGATGGCGATGATGGGCTTTTGAAAGTCGTCGTCCTTCATGCCTGTGGCACGCCACAAGGAGCGGGCACCCGCCATGTTGCGGCCAGCGGTAGAGGTCTTGGAACGATAAGCAGGCATGTGAGAAGCTCCGATAAAAAGAGATGTCGATTAACTCTTTTGATTATCGCCCACGCCCCAATACCCAGACGTTCGTGCATGTCATGTCCGTCACCTCAAGAAGATAAAAGTGCTCAATATTTAGGCGCGCTACACTGCCCCAATCAAGATTGACACGGCGGTGCCACCATGAAAAAAATCACCCTCTCACTCATTGCCACAGGGCTTGCACTCATGTCCGGCGTGGCATCGGCCGACTTGGCCTTGGCCACTTCGAAAAATTGCCTCGCTTGTCATGCGGTGGATAAAAAACTCGTTGGCCCCGCCTACAAAGATGTCGCGGCCAAATACGCCGGCGACAAAACCGCAGCCGACAAACTGGCCACAAAAATTCAAAAAGGTGGCGCAGGCGTTTGGGGCCCCGTGCCCATGCCCGCCAACACGCAGGTGAACGATGCAGAAGCCAAGAAATTGGCAGCTTGGGTGCTCAGCACCAAATAACACGCACCCCAGCGGTGCAAGCATGACGACAGCGGCTTTGAGTAAACTCAGCCGCTGTTTTTACTTCTGGCCTTATTCAGGACTTCATCCATGACCACGATCCGCCAAAACGACCTGATTGAATCGGTCGCCGCCGCTCTGCAATACATCAGCTACTACCACCCGGCTGATTTCATTTCGCACTTGGCCAGCGCCTACGAACGCGAACAAAGCCCTGCAGCCAAAGACGCGATTGCGCAGATCTTGACCAACAGCAAGATGAGCGCGTTCGGTCATCGCCCGATTTGCCAAGACACGGGCATCGTCAACGTGTTTTTGAAAATCGGTATGGACGTGCGCTGGGACGGCTTCACCGGCAGCTTGGAAGACGCCATCAACGAAGGCGTGCGCCGTGGCTACAACCACCCCGACAACATGCTGCGCGCCTCGGTGGTGGACGACCCTCAATTCGCTCGCAAGAACACCAAAGACAACACGCCTGCGGTGATCTTCACGCAAATCGTACCCGGCAACAAAGTGGACATCACTGTGGCAGCCAAAGGCGGCGGTAGCGAAAACAAATCCAAGATGTACATGCTCAACCCCAGCGACAACATCGTCGATTGGGTGTTGAAAACTGTGCCCACCATGGGCGCGGGCTGGTGCCCTCCTGGCATGTTGGGCATTGGCATTGGCGGCACGGCTGAAAAAGCGGTGCTCATGGCCAAAGAAAGCTTGATGGACGACCTCGACATGTACCAATTGCTGGAGAAATCCAGCAAAGGCGAGAAGCTCAGCCAAGTCGAAGAGTTGCGCTTGGAGCTGTACCACAAGGTCAACGCCCTCGGCATCGGCGCACAAGGCTTGGGCGGTTTGACCACTGTGCTCGATGTGAAGATCAAGATGTACCCCACGCATGCGGCCAGCAAGCCCATCGCGATGATCCCCAACTGCGCGGCCACCCGTCACGCGCATTTTGTGATGGACGGCTCAGGCCCCGTGTTCTTGGAAGCCCCCTCGTTGGACCTGTGGCCCAACGTCGACTGGACCCCCAACACGCAGCAAAGCAAACGCGTGGACCTCAACACGCTCACCAAAGAAGAAGTGGCGAGCTGGAAACCCGGCCAAACCATTTTGCTCAACGGCAAGATGCTCACCGGCCGCGATGCCGCACACAAGCGCATTCAAGACATGTTGGCCAAAGGCGAAAAGTTGCCTGTGGACTTCACCAACCGCGTGATTTACTACGTCGGCCCCGTGGACCCCGTGCGCGACGAAGTGGTTGGCCCAGCAGGCCCCACCACTGCCACCCGCATGGACAAGTTCACCGAAATGATGCTCTCGCAAACTGGCTTGATCTCCATGGTCGGTAAAGCCGAGCGCGGCCCAACCGCGATTGAAGCCATCAAGAAGCACAAGTCAGCGTACCTCATGGCGGTGGGCGGTGCGGCTTACCTCGTGTCCAAGGCCATCAAGCACGCCAAAGTGGTGGGCTTTGCTGACCTCGGCATGGAAGCCATTTACGAATTCGACGTGGTCGACATGCCCGTGACCGTGGCTGTGGACTCTGGTGGCACCAGCGCCCACATCACTGGCCCTGCCGAGTGGGAGAAGCGCATTGCCACTGGCGAGTTCAAAGGCATTGGGATCAAGTCCAACTGATTGAACCTGCCCAATGAAAAAGCCGCTCATCCGTGAGCGGCTTTTTTTATGTCTTGAGGCTAGGCAAAAGCGAGAAGCTTTTGCGTTGCATTAGCATCAGTGCAAGTGGCGTGGTTTACGACCACCATGACCGCCACCGCCGTGGCCACCATTGGGCCCACGTGGCGAACGGCCCAGATCGAGTGAGTTCACGAGGTTGTCAAAACGGTCTGAGAAAAGCTTGTCAATCTCGTTGACCACACCGCCCAACTCTGATCCGTCGAAGTGACGTTCCATCAGGTGAATCACATCGTTGACCAACATATCGCGCTGGGCTTGCATGATGTCTGCGGGCGTGGGGCCGACAAAGAGCATCATGAAATCATCGCGTGAGTTTTGACCACGCGATTCGTCTTCTTCATCGAAGTCGTTGTCATAAAACGTGACCTCGATGGCTGCGCCTGCGGCTGTGAGCTCGTTCAGGTTCATGCACATGTCGTCGAGGCTTTGGCGAAAGTCGTCATCGCCAGAAACCGTCCAGCACATTTGCAAGGTACGCTCTTCTGGGTTGAAACGAATGCCGGGCTCTTCGGGGTAGGAACTGCTCGCCCCGTCTTCAAGAGAGGCTGCGCCTGCGTATTGCCACAAGGGGCGCAGTGCGTCTTGCAACTGGTCTAAGCCCACTTCGGGCTGTAGGGGGACCAGTCCATGCACATGAATTTCATACGCGGCGTTGTAGCGTGCCATGACGAAACTCCTTCCTTGTGCTGATTCAGTGGTGCCCGAGGCCGGAATCGAACCGGCACGCCCCTTACGGAAGCGAGAGATTTTAAGTCTCTTGTGTCTACCAATTTCACCACTCGGGCAGTGTCGGTGTGAAGGCAGATTTTACGTCAGACCACCTCTGAGACTCGGGCAAGCCATGACCGATTTGCGATATTTTTTCGTCTATATTGGCTGTGAATTTTTTTTAAGCCATGCTTAAAACTCGAAATCACAAAATCCTCTAAGGAATACTCCGATGACACAACGCATTGCCCCTCACTTTTTACTCGCGGCCCTTCTTGGTTTGAGCCTCAACTTGGCACATGCCGCAGACAAAAAAGAAGCCACCGACCCCGTGGTCAAGAAGTCGGACGCAGGGATTTGCCATGACAAAACCAGCACGTCTTACGGCAACACCAAGAAATTCACAGGGTTTGCGTCCATGGATGAATGCGTCAAAAGTGGCGGTCGCCCTGCAGCCGGTCAACCCGCAACAGCTACTGAGCCGATCGTGAAGAAGTCTGACTCTGGCATCTGCCACGACAAAAACAGCCCCAGCTACGAGCGCACCAAAAAATTCACAGAATTCAAGACCGTGGATGAGTGCATGAAGAGTGGCGGCACTTTGCCTAAAAAATAAACGGCGCCATTAGGCACGAAGTTGCTCACAATCCCGCGCTGTTGCGAGCAACTTCGTCAAAGATTTTTTGACGAATTTCGTTTTTACGACGCAACTGGGAGCGTTTGTTAGAAGGCACCTCTTGCTCAGAGCGTGCCACCCATTGAATCGGCAAGTTCCAATGTGTTTTGGACAGCGCGCCCGTGGTGCCCAGCTCTTCCCACAGGCCGTCATAACTTTGCCCCACGCGCTGCGACAAGCTGCGATAGCCGGCGTACACATGGGCGGCATCCGAAACGCCCACCATGGCCACCAATTGCCAGCCTGATGCCAAACCTTGAAGTGCTGTCATCAAGATATTTTGTGGACGTGTACGCTCCATTTTTTGCGTGACGATCTTGATTTCTTGATTCAAGAAACGCTGGCCCTGCATGTTGCCAATCGCCATCACATAGCCATCCGCCTTCAAACCCACCATGTGCGCCGGCAGGACATTGAAGGCAGCACGCATCACCGCTGCACCATTGAATTTGAGATGAAGTTCAAACTCACCTTCGCGCCCCAAGCCTCTGCCAGGCTCGATGTCGATGGAGATGTTGCCCTCGGGGTAGCTTTGGGAAAAATATGTGAAAGAACCACGTTTGAAAAACTCAACCACTGTTTGCGCTGAATGGCGCGCCATGAGCCATTCAAAATGCGCCAGCATGGCGTTGGTTCGAGCTTCAGGATTTAACCCACCCCACAAGTAAGGACGCATGGGACGCAGCATGACGGGCAATTCCGTATGCGTGAGCGCCTCTAAACCGTGTGCTTGAAAGAAATGGCGAATGCGATGCAGCTGTGCTTCGCACAACCAGTAGCGCAAACGAAACTTCAAACGTCGTTTGGCCGTTTGCAACCAGCCCCCGGAACCGTTATCGGTTAGGCGGAAGAGCTCTTCTGAGCTTGGCGCATCCAAAGGGTGATGGGTCATTGACGTTGTATGAAAAGATACAAAAAAGCCCCTGCAACATGTGTTTCAGGGGCTCTTTGAAATTTGGAGCGGGAAACGAGGCTCGAACTCGCGACCTCAACCTTGGCAAGGTTGCGCTCTACCAACTGAGCTATTCCCGCGTGGAGTGTTTAATTCCGAAGCCGCTATTCTAATCACAAATTCGCTTGTTTTAGCTCAGGGGCAAAGAAAAATTAATGTCCGAGTGCTTTTGCAATTTTGTGGTGTGAGACAGTGGGTTTGGGACATTTGCCTTTGGGCAGCTCAAACCATTCCCGCACATCAGCCTCTAGCCCCACGCCATGCATGTAGTTGTAGATGGCTTTTTTAAGCCCTCGCCCCAAGGTGTCGTGGTCGGTCCCTGTGGGGTCGATGAAGGCAATGTCGTTTTTGGCAAAGCTCACGGGCGGCAATGGCACCACCTGCACACCATAGTCTGCTGGGTTTTGCCCCACGGGTGAATGCACCGTGCAGGCAAAGCGATGGAAGAAGCCACTTTGAATGCACCCATTTTCAAAGAGCTGGCGCACATACTCCAGCGCATCCACGGTGTCTTGCAGCGTTTGCGTGGGAAAGCCGTACATGAGGTAGGCGTGCACCAAGATGCCTGCATCTGAAAACCCTTTGGTAACCTGCGCAACTTGCTCAACTGAGACGCCTTTTTTCATGAGGCTCAGCAAACGATCTGAGGCCACCTCTAAGCCCCCCGACATGGCAATGCACCCGCTCTGAGCCAACAGCTCGGCTAACTCGGGGGTGAAGGTTTTTTCAAACCGAATATTGCCCCACCACGAAATGTGCACTTGACGACGCAATAGCTCCTCAGCCAAGGCTTTCAGTGCTTTGGGCGGAGCGGCTTCGTCTACAAAGTGAAAACCAGTCTGCCCTGTCTCTGCCACGATTTTTTCAATGCGATCCACCAAGGTCGAAGCAGAGGCTGTTTCGTAGCGCGAGATGTAGTCGAGGCTCACATCGCAAAAGCTGCATTTTTTCCAATAGCACCCATGCGCCACCGTCAGCTTGTTCCAACGCCCATCGCTCCACAAACGATGCATGGGATTGAGCATGTCAAGCAAAGACAAATAACGGTCCAAAGGCAACCCATCCCACGTGGGCGTCCCCACCGCTTCAAAGGGCACATCCGGTTCTGCCCAGTTCATGAGTTGTACATGCCCTGATTCGTGGCGCACAAAGGTGCGCACCAAACGTTGGACGCTGCGCTTGCCTTGCAAGTGCTCAATCAACGAGAGCAACGGTCGCTCACCCGCGTCCAAGCTGATGAAGTCCACGTAGTCAAAGACACGCGGCTCGGTCAGCTCACGCAGTTCGGTGTTCACAAATCCGCCGCCCAAGCCAATGCGGATGTGCGGATGATGCGCCTTGATGGCCTGGGCCATGCGAAACGCTGCATACACAGCCCCAGGAAATGGCACGGACAACAAAACCAATTGCGGTTGGTGCTTGGCAATCGCGGCCAAGGTCAGCGCATGGAGCGTTCGATCCACCAACGTGAAAGGCGCAGCCAAGGCCTGAGCCAAAGGCGCAAAGGTGGCCTGACTGCCAGCCAATTGCTCGGCGTAACGAACAAACTCAAACCGACTATCCACAGCATCTCGCAACACATCGGCCAAGTCATTCAAGTACAGCGTGGCCAAATGACGTGCACGGTCTTGTTGACCTAAGGCACCAAAAGCCCAAGCCAGCGGATCGCCACTGCCTTCATCGTCATACGCGTCCAAGGCGGCAAAACGAGGCCCTTCAGGCAGAAAGCCTCGGCCGGCGATGCGATGGCTCAACGTAGCGTCACGGCCCTGCAAAAAGGAGATCGCCGGCGCAATGGTGGATTGATAGCGCTCAAAGTAATCCAAGAAGTAATTGACACAAGCTGTGCGATTCGCCTCAGGCTGTGCCAGCGCGCAATCTCTGACCTGCGCCAAGCCCTCGGGCGTGAACAGCGCCAACACCAACGCCAGCGCCAAGTCTTCTTGGGCAGCATCCACGCCCTGAGAACGCAAGAACCCCGTCAAATAAGCGGTGGACGGGTAAGGCGTGTTGAGCTGCGTCATCGGCGGGATGAGGCTCAAAACACGAAAAACAGGAGACACAGGCGGGGGGGTAGACATGATTAGCGTCATTATCGACGGCACTCATGGGCACAAGCCCCAAGCCGGTGTATGAATAAATTCTGGAAAAATCATCAAAATCACTAAAGCCTATCGGTTTGCTGCCGACAACCCATGGCTAACTCTTTTTTAACCACAACAAGGACATTACTGTGAGCAACATGACCCCTACTTGCGCCTGCTGCGGCCCGCTTCAATTGGCCGGCAACCACTCACGCCGTGGCTTCTTAGCCGCAGGTGCCGCCACAGTGGCTGGCGGCTTGATGGGCCTCTCACCTTTCCAAGCCCAAGCAGCCAGCGGCAACTACGAAGCCATGTTGGTGAACTGTATTGACCCACGCTTCACCACCTTGAGCTGGCAATACATGGGCTTGTTGCAAGGCATCAGCCGTGACAAGTTGACCGACAATTACAGCCAATTTGTCATTGCCGGCGGCCCGATTGGCGCAGTTCACCCCAAGTTCTCGGCTTGGCACAAAGCCTATTGGGACAACTTGGACATCACCGTGTCCTTGCACCACATCAAACGCGTGGTGGGCATCACCCACCGCGATTGCGGTGCAGCCAAATTGGCCTTCGGTGACGACAAAGTAGCCGACAAGCACGATGAAACAGAAGCCCACGCAGAAGCCTTGAACGAGTTCCGCCGTCAAGTGCAAAAGCGCCACCCCAAGCTCAGCGTCATCACGGGCGTGATGAGCTTGGATGGTCGTGTGGATTTGATTGGCTAAACCGCTAAAGCCTTGGCAACTTGGACCGATATATAGGGTTCAAGGTTGCCTAGGTTTATGACCGCTCTCGCCACCAGCCCGAAGTTTTAGGGCGCGTGTGGACTCCAATTCACCGCCGAGAGCGGTCCCCTTTTTAGCGGCAGGCAGCCTCATGCATCCGATAGTGTCGGATGTCATCAAAATGCAAAGGCGTCTTGATGAATTGCTTGGCAAACTCCGAATTACTCTGCTGAATGAACGCATCCTTGCCCTGATGCGTGATGAATGGCACTTTACCCACCATATCGCGGTAAAAAATTCGCTCCATCAACTGAATTGTTTGCTCTTGGCAATTGATTTCGTACGTCGACTGCTCAGATGAGTAGTTATACAAAGTCACCTTCACAACAGCCTTGGGCGTATGAAAAGGCACTTTGGCATCCACCGGCATTTGCGTGAAGGTACGTAAAACCTTGATCTTGCCCTTGTCCTCGATGGGCGCGTAGTAATAATCGTTTGCACCGTGGTTGTTATTGGTGAGAAACACCCACCCAGCCCACAGAGTTGAATGCCATACAACAGCACAGAATAAAAATAAATATTTGGACATAAGGTACTCAGATTTTATTTGCAAACCCTTGGCCCCATCAGACATGCATCTAGCCGAATAAATCATGGAAAATTACACGCATGACTGATACAAACACACAACGCCCCGCCCTCCCCGACCATTTATCCATCGACCCCCGTAGCCCCCACTATGTCGCGGCGGTGTTCGAACACGACATTGGCATTCGCTTCAATGACAAAGACCGCTTTGATGTGGAAGAGTACTGCCTGTCTGAAGGTTGGGTCAAAGTCCCTGCCAACAAAACACTGGATCGAAAAGGCAAGCCTTTGCTAATCAAGATCAAAGGCAAGGTCGAAGCGTTTTATCGTTAAACGTACTGCTCCTCTACCCAACGCGAGGTTAAACCATGCGTAAAGCATACCTAATCGGGCACATCACGATCACCAATCCACAAGGCTACGCCGTTTATTCCGCCCAAATACCTTCCACCCTTGCTGCCTTTGGCGGAAAGTACTTGGTACGTGGCGGTGAGACGACCCTTTTAGAAAACACTCAGCTAGGAGAACGATCTGTTGTGATTGAGTTTCCTAGCCGTGCAGCCGCAGAATCTTGGTACCACAGCGAGGCGTACCAAACCATTGTCAAACACCGCCTTGATAACGCCACAGGCACAGTCATGCTCATTGATGGGTACGAGTCATGAAACTATCGAGCACGCAATGGGTCGGACTTTGTTTTTTTGTGGCGAGCCTCATGCCGGCTTACCTTGTTGCGGACTGGCAATATGAAAAAAAACTCACAACCATCAATGCGGCACTAGAGCGAGAGCAATCTATCCATGAAAGCACAGATAAGCTTGTCAGAAATTGCGAGCATCTGAATCAGGAAATTGGAACCGCCTACGGACCCAACTACACCATATGCAAGCAAGGGCGAGACATCCATGATCACACAGCGCTTGCACAAGATGGACTGACCGCAGAGAAAGATCACCTCAAATTTTCACTGTGGATGACTTTTCTAGCCCTGATGACAGGTGTTAATTTCATGGGATACGCGGTCTACAAAGGCGCGCAATACCTAAATTCCGATCAAACCTAATACGGTAACGGGGCATTTATGGCTTGGCCAATACGTGCAACGGCCCGAGTGGCAATTTCATCACTTCTGATTTTTTCTTTAGGGGGATGTGCATTGCTTGCAGAATATCCAATCACATCTGCAAGCGTGGGGGTCTGGGGCACCACTGGCAAAGGCCCAACGGACCACGCCGTCAGCTATGCATTTGACGAAGATTGCGAAACCCTCAGAGCACTCAACTCGGAACCGATTTGCAAGCAGGTGAATCTTCGAAGCCCAGAAGTTGTTGACAAAAGCTTCAACATAGAACGCCCCCAAGAACCGCTCTATCGTGAGGCAAATCCAGCGATCTACTTTCCATCAAACCATGGACCTCATCAAGCAGCTTCCAATTTCAGGAAAAGCAAACGACAAGCCAAATCATTGACAAAGAAAAAACGATCTCTCAAGAAATCGACCAACGCGTCGATTCACGGTGATTCATACCAACAAAGCTGACCATGAACACTAAGAAGAAAAATTCCTTAACAAACTTTTGCCTCCTTGCGATAAGCTTTGGCATCAGCTCGTGCTCAACGTTGGTGAGTGGCAAACATCAATCCATTACCTTAGAGGCAGATTGCAACGGCATCCCGACAGTTGCCAAGTGCACCTTACGCAACGAGCACGGCAGTTGGACAACCAATACCCCTAATACGCTCATTATTCAAAAGGGATTTGGCGATCTCATCATTGACTGCACCAGCCCCAGTTTCAGTCGACACACAGCTTACATACCGTCCAAAGCCGAATGGTCTAACTACGGCAATGCAGCCAGTCTCGGCATCCTATCTTTTGTAGATGTGCAAAACGGCGCAGGTTATCGCTACCCTGAACATTACAAATTTTCCATTAATCAATGCATTCCCTATAAAAGTTGGTAATCCGTCGTTCGCATTGACTTTAGACTATGCCCAACCTGTCATTGACAGCAGGCAACACATCAAGCAAACAGTCGAATATGCACACTCCCCTTCATACCGATGTCGTGATCATTGGCGGTGGCCCTGTGGGCTTAGGCTTGGCCATCGAGCTGGGGCAGCGTGGCATCCGCTGCATTTTGGCGGAACGACACACGGACCCGCAACACATCCCCAAAGGTCAGAATTTGACCCAGCGCACGATGGAGCACTTTCACTTTTGGGGTGCTGAGCCACAACTGCGCGCTGCACGCACCATTCCGCCGGAATACGGCATTGGTGGTTTGACGGCCTACGGCTCGTTACTCAGCAACTACCACTATGACTGGCTTCAACGTGAATTGGTCAAACCTTTTTACTTCAAGGACAACGAACGCCTACCGCAATACGAAACCGAAAAAGTACTCCGCCATCGATTGGCTGAACTGCCCTCGGTTCAAACCATGTATGGCTGGGATTGCGACAGCATCGTGCAAGATGAACCGTCAGCGACAGTGACGCTGCTGGATCGCGCAACCCGAACACCACAAGTCATTCACGCCCAATATATTGTTGGCTGTGACGGCAGCCGATCCACCGTTCGAGAACAGGCGGGGTTGACACAAACGCTGTCAGACCATGACCGACGCATGGTCCTGCTCGTCTTCACATCTCAAGAGCTTCATACATTGCTTGCACGTTTTCCAGGCAAGTCGTTTTACAACGTGCTGCATCCCGACCTAGAAGGGTATTGGAAATTTTTTGGCCGTGTCGACTTAGGCAACACTTGGTTTTTTCATGCCCCTGTACCGCTGGGAACGACGGCAGACAACTTCGACTTCAAGCGGTATCTGCATGAATCTGTCGGAGCTGAGTTTCACGTCGAATTCAAACACATTGGCTTTTGGGACTTGCGCTTTGCGCTGGCTGATGGCTATCGCGCAGATCGCGTCTTCATTGCTGGCGACGCTGCCCACAGCCACCCGCCCTACGGTGGCTATGGCGTGAACTCGGGATTTGAAGATGCTCGTAATTTGGGTTGGAAACTGGCCGCAGTCTTGCAAGGCTGGGGCAATGAAGCGCTGCTTAACTCTTACGATGCAGAACGGCGCCCTGTTTTCGCCTCAACCATCGATGACTTCATTGCTAAATCAATCGAAACTGATCGCCTGTTTTTAGAGTCCCATGACCCCATACGCAACCCCATAGCCTTTGAAACAGCGTGGCAAGCAAGGTCACAAGGTGCTATCGGTGAGGTACATGCATTTGAACCTCACTACGAGGGTTCCCCCGTTGTCTGCCATGCAACTCAACCCAACTCAGCCAGCAGCGCAAAAGGCTCACACCAATTCAAAGCACGTCCTGGGCACCACTTGGCCCCCGCAACGCTAAAAAACGGAACGAATGTGTATGAGGCACTGGGAGAGGGCTACACCCTTCTCTCAATTGGCAACGAGGCCAGCAGCGAGCAGGCGTGGCGCCAAGCGGCTATTGAGGCAGGCATTCCTCTCACCATCATTCGCCAAGAGGCAGGCACCGAGCTTGATCGCTACGAAGCGCGTTGGACTCTGGTTCGCCCAGATCAATTCGTTGCTTGGACAAGCGAAGACGCGCAGATCAGTGCAAACCAAATGCAAGACCTCTTCAAACGAGTCAGAGGCTAAGCGTCAACGCCACTCTCGCCTGACGTGAAGAAAGCACCTCAATCAGCCGTGATTTGCTTGGATCGAATCACGGCCCCCCATCTGGGGTAATCTTTGGCCACGATGGCGGCCAGCTCAGCAGCGCTGGAAGTGGTGGCATCCAAACCTGCCTTACTCAAAACTTCTTTGACATCAGCCTGTCTCAAAATGGCCGCCATTTCGGCATTCAAACGACTCACCACAGCCTGTGGCGTTTTGCTTGGAACAAAAAACGCGTACCAAAGATCCACGTCAATGCGCTTTACGCCGGCCTCTTCGAAGGTCGGCACATCTGCTGCCGCGGGATGACGCTTGGGGCTACCCAACGCCAAAGCGTTGAGACGACCACTTTTCACATATCCCTGAGCAATATGAACAGGCAAAAAACCTACCCCCAACTCGCCGCCCAATAAATCTTGGGTGTATCCCGCTGAGCCACGATATGGCACATGCAACATGAACGTATTTGACTCCAGCTTAAACAACTCCATAGCCATGTGATGCGGTGTACCGACACCAGGTGAACCAAAGCTGATGGCGCCCGGTTTTGCATGTGCGTCTTTGATCAAGTCAGACACAGTTTTAAAACCAGTTTTAGGATTGGCAACCAGCATCAAGGAACCATAAGCTGCCATGGTCACAGGTGCGAAATCTTTGACCGGATCAAAGCTCACGTTTTTGTACATTTGAGAGGCCATCAGCATCGTGTTCGCCCCCATCAAGATGGTGTGACCATCGGGGGCTGATTTGGCAACAGCATCCGCACCAATATTGCCACTGGCCCCTGGTTGGTTTTGCACCACGACAGGTTGCCCTAAACGCTCACTGAGTCGAGGCGCGACCACACGTGCAATGGTGTCCATGCCAGTGCCCGCCGTAAAAGGCACCACGATCTTGATGGTTTGCGTGGGATAGTGGCTTTGCGCCCACACGCTGCAACTCAACAGTAAGGTTGCGGTGAGACCAAAAAGAGTGAGTTGTCGACGATTTAAATCAGTCATATCGTTCTCCTGAGTTTCATCAATCAGCGGCGTTTTTCACAGGTGGGATTTTGAACAAACGCTCCGCGTTATCTTGGAAAAATGCTTTCCGAACCTGTGGCGCCATCTCGATGTTCTCTAACAAAGCCACCTCTTCAGGCACATATTGATAAGGGTAGTCCATGGCGTACAACACACGATCAGGCCCCATGAAGTCCTGCGTGAATTTCAATGCAGCCCCCCAAGCTACACCGCTATTGGTGATGTGAAAGTTTTCGCGCAAATAGTCACTGGGTTTTCGCTGAATTGGTTGAATACTGGAGTAACGCTTGGATCTAACTGTGGCTGCATGCATGTAATCAAGGCGATACGCCCAAAACGGCAACGCCTCGCCCATGTGCCCCAAAATGATTTGCAATTTGGGGAAACGATCGAACACACCCGAAGTAATCAAACGCAGCGCATGCAACCCAGTCTCCACACCGAAACCGTAAATCGCACCGTCTAACCCTGCCTCAATGAAATGCTGAATCATGCGTGCCGGCATGGCGTTAGGATGCAAATAGATAGGGGTATCCATGGCTTCTGCCGCCTCAAAAATTGGCCAGAATTTTTGATCCGACAAATACTCACCAGCGGTATGTGAATTGATGACCACCGAGTGCATACCCAGTTGATGAACACCACGTTGAATTTCCTTGGCTGCCGCTTCAGGGTCTTGTGGTGCGACGGCAATCATGCCCACCAGCCGATCGGGATGACGGCGCATGGCATCCGCCAGCATGTCATTGGCGAGCGGCGCAAATGACACGGCCGTTGCTTTATCCATGATCTGAACACCAGGCGCCGTGAGACCAATCACTTGCACGTCGATGCCTGCTTCGTCCATGTGCTGGAGTCGCAATTGATCCAAATCGGTCAGACAACGCATGATGTGCTGAGCCCTCTCGCTGGGACTGCTCATGTAAAAGCCCATGAGATGTTTGAACCCCACATCTACATCGTCTTTGGCCAGGATGCGTTTGTAAATCTCCAGCATCTCCGGCGGAGAAAACGCTTCTTCAGTGGCGATACGTCGATATGTGCGCTTTGGCAAATTGATCAAAGGGGCGCTCATAAATTTCCTTACCTTGTTTTTGGAATCATGAAAGGATGCACGGCTTAGCGTGCGCATCCAAATTTTTCAGGACTTATGCTGCCACGCCTCGCCCAATTCTGGCTGTCACGCTGGCGATACGACAGACTAAAAACAAAACCTCCGAATAAGAACTGTCTCCAAGGCGAAAGAAGATCGGGTTTTTATGGAGAAAATCACAGTGATCTATCATCGATGATCATGCGATAACTTAAATTGGGAGCGCTCATGAACACTCAAAAACGTCAGTTGCTTTTGGCATCACTTTTCTCTGGCCTCGCTTTGCTCAGTCACAACACCTTGGCCCAGCAAGAGTCATTCAAGATCGGTTTTATTTTGCCAATGACGGGGCCTTTTGCCTCGACAGGAAAACAGATTGAAGCCGCGACCAAGCTCTACGTCGCACAACATGGCAGTACTGTGGCTGGAAAAAAAGTCGAACTCATTTTCAAAGATGACACCGGCGCACCCGATGTCACCAAACGAATTGCACAAGAATTGGTGATCAACGACAAAGTGAACGTCTTGGCAGGCTTCGGCCTCACCCCACTGGCACTCGCCTCTGCACCGATTGCCACCCAATCCAAAACGCCCTTGGTGGTGATGGCTGCTGCCACTTCCAGCATCACAGAAGCCTCTCCCTTTGTCATTCGCACCAGTTTCGCACTGCCACAAGCGGCTGTCGCCATGGCAGATTGGGCACCCAACAATGGCATCAAAAAAGTAGTGACCTTGGTGTCAGACTACGGCCCCGGCATCGATGCTGAGAAATACTTCAAAGATCGCCTCGCGTTTAACGGTGGCCAAGTGGTTGAATCCTTGCGTGTGCCAATGCGCAACCCAGACTTTGCCCCCTTCCTGCAGAAAGTCCGCGACCTTAAACCGGATGCCGTCTATGTGTTCGTCCCCTCAGGCATTGGTGCGCCGTTGATGAAACAGTTTTCTGAACGAGGATTAGACAAAGCAGGCATTCGCCTGATTGGCACAGGAGACATCACGGATGACGATATCTTAAACAGCATGGGCGATGTCGCCACCGGCGTGGTGACATCGCACCACTATTCAGCCTCACACAATTCACCGCTCAACAAGAAATTTGTCGAGGCATTTGGCAAAGCCAACAACGGGTTGCGCCCGAATTTCATGGCTGTGGGTGGCTACGACGGCATGCGCGTGATCTACGAAGCTGCCAAAGCGACCAAAGGCGCGGGTGGCCAAGCCTTGCTGGACGCCATGAAAGGACAAATTTTCGAAAGTCCACGCGGCCCCATGTTCATTGATGCACAAACACGCGACGTGGTGCACAACATTTACATCCGCAAAGTTGAAAAAATCAACGGCCAGTTGTGGAACCAGGAGTTCGCCACGATCAAGGATGTGAAAGACCCAGGCAAGTCCAAGTGATGGAGGCGCGCAAGCCTACGCTCATCCTAGTTCCAGGCCTGATGTGCGACGCCACCTCTTGGGGGGACGTGCCATCAGGCTTGCCTGAATTCGATTGCGTGGTCATTGACCACGGCATGGCGGACAGCATTGCTCAAATGGCCAAGCAAGTGCTGGAGCAAGCACCCCAGCACTTTGCGCTGGCCGGTCACTCCATGGGTGGACGTGTCGCACTTGAAATCATGCGCATAGCACCTACGCGCGTGACACACTTAGGTTTGTTTGATACAGGCTTTCTCCCCAAAGCACCGGGGCTAATTGGTGAAGAAGAAGTACGTAAACGCATGACTTTGCTCAAGATGGCGCAAACACAAAGTGTGCGGGCCATGGCAACGGAATGGGTCAAGGGCATGGTAGCGCCGCACCGATTGGCTGACGCCCCCTTGATTGACAGCATTTTGGAAATGTTCGAACGCAAAAGTGCTGACATTTTTGAACGTCAGCTGCACGCCCTGATTCATCGCCCCGACGCCACACAGGTGTTACAGCACATCAATTCACCAACACTGATTCTGTGTGGCGCCCTTGATGCTTGGTCCCCACCTTCACAACACCAAACCATGGCCAACCACCTACCCAATCATCCTGACATCGTCGCCATTCCAGATTGTGGACACATGGCGATGCAAGAGCACCCTGAGGCCGTGGTTCAGGCCATGCGCCAATGGTTGGCACAACCGATGGAGCATGCATGCTGACTTTGCTTTTCGACGGCATTGCCTACGGCATGCTGCTTTTCATTTTGGCGGTCGGTCTGTCCGTCACGATGGGATTGATGAATTTCATCAATCTCGCACACGGTGCATTTGCCATGGTAGGCGGGTACATCACGGTGGTGCTGATGCAGCGTTGGGACATCCCATTTTTATGGTGTCTACCTCTTGCATTTGGTGGCGCGGCCTTATTGGGGGTGTTGCTTGAGCGCGGTTTGTACCGGTCGATGTACCGCAAACCACACTTGGACCAAGTGCTGTTCTCGATTGGTTTAGCCTTCATGGCCGTAGCCACGGTGGACTATTTCATGGGCTCCCAACAACAAATCATGCAGCTGCCTGAATGGTTGCGTGGTCGTACAGAATTATGGGATGGCGCCTTGGGCATGGGCCATTACCGCCTGTTCATCATCGCAGTATGCACAGCGCTCACAATCGCACTGCAATATGTACTCACACGTACGCGTTTTGGCAGCCGTCTGCGTGCCAGCGTGGACGATAGCCGTGCAGCCGCAGGCTTGGGCATTCCAGTCAATCAGGTATTTGCGCTGACCTTTGCCGTGGGTTCGGGTCTAGCAGGACTCGGGGGCGCGTTAGGCGCAGAGGTGTTGGGACTCGATCCCACCTTCCCTTTGAAGTTCATGGTGTATTTTTTAATCGTGGTCGCCGTGGGTGGGACCTCATCCATCACAGGCCCGTTACTCGCTGCATTGCTGTTGGGCGTAGCCGATGTGGCTGGGAAGTACTATGTACCTAAGCTCGGTGCCTTCATCGTGTATGCGCTGATGATTGCAATTTTGATTTGGCGCCCACAAGGTCTTTTTGTGCGCAAGGGGGCGAAATGATGGACGCACGCACACAACTTCTTTCGCCGACACATTGGCGTTGGTACGAGTCACTCCTGTGGGTTGGCGTGTTTGCTTTGCCTGCATTGCTACCGAGTCATTCACTCATCATCAACGAAATTGCCATCGTTGCGTTGTTTGCGGTTTCCCTCGACTTGGTGCTGGGTTACACCGGCATCGTGACATTAGGGCATGCCGCATTTCTGGGAGCTGGCGCATACAGCGCTGCACTGTTCGCGAAGTTCATGCATCCAGATCCACTCTTGGGGCTGCTCGTGGGCATCTTGGCGGCCACCTTGTTAGGTGCACTCTGTTCGGTAACCATCTTGCGAGGCTCAGACCTCACACGGTTGATGGTGACACTTGGCGTAGCGTTACTACTGCTCGAATTGGCCAACAAACTCGATTGGCTCACTGGTGGCTCAGACGGTTTGCAGGGCGTGGTCATAGGGCCGTTGTTGGGCCGTTTTGAATTTGATTTGTACGGCCAGACAGCCGCTTGGTATTCACTTTCAGTCTTACTGCTGCTGCTTGGCTTAGCACGGCGTTGGGTACACTCCCCTTGGGGCGCCACGCTGATGGCTGTGCGTGACAACCCATTGCGGGCAGCTGCGATCGGCATCTCAGTGACTTCGCGGCTGGCTGTGGTGTATACCTTAGCCGCCGCGGTAGCCGGCGCTGCAGGAGCATTACTGGCGCAAACCACGGGCTTCGCTTCGCTTGACGTGTTCGCACTCGAGCGATCGGCAGACGCCGTGCTGATGTTGGTCATCGGAGGCGTGGGCTGGCTTTATGGCGGCGTACTGGGGGCTGTGGTGTTCAAACTGATGCACGACATCATTTCAAATATCACGCCACAGTACTGGACCTTTTGGATGGGCTTATTTCTTGTCATGCTGATGTTGGTCGGACGTGAACGCTTGTCGCCAGCCCATTGGTTGAAAAAAGCCAAAGGAGAGCAAGCATGACGCCCACCGTTTTAGAAGCGCGTGGCTTGGTCAAACGCTTTGGCGGCATCATCGCCACCGACCATGTCGACTTGTCACTCAAACTTGGCGCACGCCATGCTTTGATCGGACCCAATGGGGCAGGCAAGACCACACTCATCAACCTCTTAACAGGGGTACTCTCCCCTACCGAAGGACGTGTTGAGTTGTTAGGGCAAAACATCAGCCACCTGCCTTCGCATGCGCGTGTCGCGCGTGGCCTGGTACGAACCTTCCAAATCAACCAACTGTTTGCCAGCATGACGCCGCTGCAAACTTTAGCCATGGTGGTCTCCCAACAACGCGGGCTGGGTGGCCACTGGTGGCGACCTCTTGGACATAGCACTTCTGTCATCACGCGCTGCGAAGAGTTACTCACCTTGTTCCGCCTGACGGAGGTGATGCACCAGAATACCGCCGCCCTGCCTTATGGGAAGCGGCGCCTCTTGGAGATGGCGATTGCACTAGCCTGCGAGCCCAAGGTGTTACTGCTGGACGAGCCAGTGGCCGGGGTACCAGCGGGTGAGCGCGAAGAGCTGTTGCAGACAGTGGCCGCACTGCCAACCGATGTCTCGGTGCTCCTGATCGAACACGACATGGATTTGGTATTTGAGTTTGCCGACCGCATCACCGTACTGGTCAATGGTGCCGTACTGACCGAAGGCTCGCCAGAGGTGATCGCGAATGACCCACACGTCAAGGCCGTGTATCTTGGCCACGGCGAAGAGGTACTCGCATGAAACAACTGCTCCATGTTGAACAACTAAGCGCCGGCTACGGCGACGCCGTGGTCCTGCACGACGTGAGTCTGTCGCTCGATGAAGGTCAAACCTTGGCGCTGCTCGGGCGTAACGGCGTAGGCAAGACGACGTTCATGGACACGCTGGCTGGGGCCACCCGCCAGCATGGCGGTCGCATCACGCTCGGCGGTGTGGCACTGCACCAACTGCCTTCGCATGCCCGCGCCGCCGCAGGCATTGGCTGGGTGCCGCAGGAGCGCAACATCTTCAAATCGCTCACGGTGCACGAAAACCTGACCGCTGTGGCAAGGCCCGGCGCGTGGACGCCGCAGCGTGCGTATGAAATGTTCCCGCGCCTGGCAGAACGCAAGGGCAATCTGGGCACGCAGCTCTCGGGTGGTGAGCAGCAAATGTTAGCCGTAGCCCGTGCGCTGGTGCTCAACCCCAAACTACTTTTGCTCGACGAGCCGCTTGAAGGCCTAGCGCCCATCATCGTCGAAGAGTTGCTACGCGCGATTGCTCGCATCACACGCGAAGAAGGGCTATCGGCCATCATCGTCGAGCAGCACCCGCAGGCGATTCTGGCCATCAGTCACCGCGCTGTCGTGCTCGATCACGGCACGGTGGTGCACACCAGCGATGCCAATACGCTAAAACAACAACCTGAACTGCTGGACCGCCTGCTCGGCGTGTCTCGCCACTGACAACATAGGAGAACCCTCATGTTCATCAAGAACACCTGGTACGTGGCCTGCTCGCTGGCCGAACTCGAGGCTCTGGGCGACAAGCCGCTGGGTCGCACCATCTGCAACGAAAAGATGGCCATCTTCAAAGGCGTAGACGGCAAAGTCGCGGCGGTCGAAGACTTTTGCCCGCACCGCGGTGCGCCCATGTCGCTAGGCAAAGCCTGCAAGAACGGTTTGCGTTGCGGCTACCACGGACTAGAGATGGGCACCGACGGAAAGACCGTTCACATGCCCGGCCAGCGCGTGCGCGGCTTCCCGGCGGTCAAGGCTTTTGCGGTGGTCGAGCGCTACGGCTTTGTCTGGGTCTGGCCCGGCGATCAGAGCCAAGCCGACGAGGCGCAGATGCCAGTGTTCGAGTTCTTCGACAACCCGGCCTGGGCCTATGGCGGCGGCCTCTACCACGTCAAAGCCGACTACCGCCTGATGATCGACAACCTGATGGACCTCACGCATGAGACCTATGTGCATTCGACCAGCATCGGCCAACCCGAGATCGACGAAACACCGTGCGAAACCAAGGTCGATGGCGACAAGGTGATCACACAGCGCTTCATGGACGGCATCCAAGCGCCACCGTTCTGGCAAATGGCCATGAGCGCCAACGGCCTGGACCCGCAGGCCAAGGTAGACCGCTGGCAGATCTGTCGCTTCAGCCCGCCCAGTCACATCATGATCGACGTGGGTGTGGCCCTCGCTGGCAAAGGCGGCTTTGATGCCGCGCCTGAGCACAAGGCCTACAGCGTGGTGGTGGACTTCATCACGCCCGAGACCGAAACCTCGCACTGGTATCACTGGGGCATGGCGCGCAACTTCAAGGCGGCCGATGCTGCGCTGACCGACAGCATCCGTCAGGGTCAGGGCAAGATTTTTGGCGAAGACATGGAAATGCTGCAGCTGCAGCAGGAGAACATGCTGCGCCACCCCGATCGCAAACTGTTGATGCTCAATATCGACGCCGGCGGCGTGCAGTCACGCCGCATCATTGAACGCCTGTTGGCGCAAGAACAAGGAACCACACCATGAGCGACACATTTGAAGTACATCTGGCTCAACGCAACATCACGCTGACCGTTCAGCCGGACCAAAGCATCCTCAAGGTTTTGCAGGATGCAGGGGTAGATGTCCCTTACTCATGCAGCGAAGGCATTTGCGGCACCTGCATCACGAACGTCAAGGAAGGTGAGCCCGAGCATTGGGACATGTACCTCACGCCCGAAGAGCAAGAAAAGAACGACTGCATGATGGTTTGCATTTCACGCAGCAAGTCACCACGTTTAGTGCTAGACCTTTGAAATCCCTCAGGCACGAGCGATGTGGTTGTCGCTCGATGCCAATAGCTCAAACCACGCCAAACGGTTTTGGATTTTCCATCCGTCATCTGTTAGCACCAGCTGATCTTCGATCACGCCCACTTGATGTTGAGCGTCGGCCATGCGCCCCTGAGGGCTGAGCTCGCGCTGACGATCGGCGGCGTAAAGCAGCACTTTGCAGCGTGATTGCGCCACGCCCGCAGGGGATATCTGAATGGACTGCTGACAAATCAAATGCTGCGTCAACCTGTTGGCATCCTTGCTTTGATAAGCAGCGAGGATCTCGGCACGCCCATTGAGGGCAAGCCCCCCCGGACGAACCAAGCTGGCATCGTCCGTGAATAAATCCACCAAAGCCAAATAATTTTGCTGATCCACGGCATCGGCCGCGGCCACGATCACATCACGGCAGGCTTTTTCAGCCTGCAGCAACGCCAAAGCATCCAAGCGCATGGTCTTACCGGCTTTTTCCAATGTCTTTGACATCGGTGACTGTTTCAATTTCTTGGTTCCAGAGTTGATCATTCACACGTTCAACGCGACGGATATAAATGTTTTGCACCACATCGCGGGTTTGCGCATCAATGTAGATTTGCCCACGCGGACTTTCAAACACTTGACCTTTCATCGCATTCAGCAAAGGCTCTCCGCCTTGCCCCTTGCTGGCTTTGGCCGCCTCGTAGATGACACGCATACCGTCGTAAGCACCAACCGCCATGAAATTCGGACGTGCACCGCCATTGGCTTTCCCAAACGCTTCGACAAATTTCTTGTTGAGTGAGGATTTGTGTGATGCCGAGTAATGATGCGTGGTCACCACTCCTACTGCAACCTCACCCATGCTATTGAGGATGTCATCGTCTGTCACACTGCCCTCTGCAATCAACCGAATTCCCGCCTTATCAAGGCCACGCTCAGAGAACTGCTTCATCAAAGCCGAGCCAACGCCGGCAGGCACAAAGGTGAACAACGCATCGGGTTTGGCATCGCGAACCCGTTGTAGAAACGGGGCGAAATCGGGGCTACGCAAAGGCACACGTAAGGTCTCGACCACTTGTCCGCCGTTGGCCATAAATCTTTGATTGAAATACTTTTCTGAATCAATGCCAGGCGCATAGTCAGTCACCAAGCTGACCACCCGCTTGATGTTGTTTTTGGAAGCCCAGTCGGCCAATGTCACCACCACCTGTGGCACTGTAAAACTGGTGCGCACGATGTAAGGAGAAGCCTCTGTCACGACGGAAGTGGCTGCAGCCATCACCACCATCGGTGTTTTAGATTGTGTTGCAACGGGTGCCGTTGCCATGGCTAAAGGCGTGAGTCCAAAACCGGCCAACACTTTGACCTTGTCGTTGATGACCAACTCTTGAGCGATTCGCTTGGTCACCTCAGGTGCACCGGTGTCGTCTTTGACAATCAACACCACTTTTTGCCCCGCCACGGTGTCACCGTGTTGTGCCATATAAAGGCGAGCTGCGGATTCAAGTTGTTTACCCGTGGCAGCAAAAGGACCAGACATGGGCAAGATCAAGCCGACTTTAAAGGTGTTGTCTTGGGCTTGCGTGAAGCCTGCAAGAGTAGCCATTGCCAAGCCTGCTACAACTTGAAGGAAGTTTCGTTTTTGCATTTCATCTCGCTTTTGAATGTTTTTGTGATCCGTTTTTAACAGATCCTCATTCCTGTCACCAGCAGACTTTCCCTAAAAAAAATCCCCATGCATTGCTACATGGGGATTCCTAGTCTAAGGATGACTATTGTGTTCTGTTCAAACACAGTGTCATGCTAATCATTCACGCACGAATTTCATATAGAACCTTTGCGCTAGAACTCAAGATCAACGAGGCGTCGCAAGTCGCGTTTCCACAATCGAAATCACTTGCTCAAAACTCACAGGTTTATGCAAAACAGGAATATTCAAATGGGCAAAAAATTGAATGTGTGATGGCGAGGTATCCGCCGTCACAATCACGGCAGGTATTTCATCGTTGAAAGTTTCCCTTAGCTTGTTGATCATTTCAGCACCAGAACTGGTCTTCAACCGATAGTCACTGATGATGAAGTCAATTGAACTTGCATCCAATGTGGCCATCTGACTTTGGAATGCCTGATCATCCAAAGCAATTCTTACCACGATGGCGCCTCGCGTCGTTAACGCTTGTGCATACGCCTCTAAGACAGTCGGATCGTCTTCGATCACAGCGATCGTCTTGCCCAAGATAGAGGTTTTCTTCGCGGTATCGATTCGATCATTTGAATCGGTTTCCTCAAGCGCTTGCTCAGACTCAGTCACCACGTACTGAGTAGCGACCGTGAAAGTGGTGCCAACACCGAGCTGAGAGCTGATTGAAACCTCAGCCCCCATCAACTTACAAAGTCTGCTGACAATCGACAAACCTAAACCTAAACCGTCATGCTGACCACGTGTTTTGTCAACTCGGAAAAACTCTTCAAAAATACGGGACTGATCATCGATGGAAATACCACAACCGGTGTCATTCACCGTGATGTGTAAGCAGTCATCAACCGCAAAAAAGCAGATCTTGACTCTCCCTTGATCTGTGTAATGGATCGCATTGTTGATTAAATTCAAAAGAATTTGACTCAGCAACGCATCATCCCCGACTGCTGATTTCACCTGCAACTCAAATTGAATTTCTAAATTCTTATGAAGCGCATGGGGTTTCACAATTTCTTTGAGTGATGCAGCCAACTTCTCAACCGAGAAAAGTTTTTGACTCGATTGATAACTCAAGCTATCTAACTTACTGATGTTGAGCAACGACTCAAACATTTCATTCAACGTCATCACACTGCTCTTGATTTTGCCGATCGTTGCCTGCTCTGTTGGCGGTATTTTGTGGACATTCAATGAGTCTAGGTACATATTGACGGCGTACATAGGTTGCCGAAGATCATGACTCGCTGAGGCCACAAACTTTGATTTAGCTACATTGGCAGCAATCGATTGATCGCGTTCGACTGACAGCTCTTGATAGAGCTTTTCATTGCGTAATCGCAATCGAACCGACTCTTCGAATGTTTTAGAAAAATTCTTCGCAATTTTGATCACGCAAATGAACAAAATTGAAATACCAATAGCAAACGGCCAAGGAAAAATATCTCTGTTCCACAAAACCGTTGAGATCGCGGGCACCATGGTCGGGATGATGAAGCTATAAAAAGTTGGCCAATGAACACAGTATCCAAACATGGTGTTGAACATGCCACCAGCCGTCACATACAAATAAATCATGCGATTCATTGCATCCAGATCTGGTACCAACAGAACCCAACCAAGCCCCCACCCAAAGCCAATCAACCCAACACCCAACGTCACCACATTCAAATCTCTTTGTGGCGTGCTAATTTTTTCTTCTTTGTATTCGAGCTGAGAAGTTGACCACGTGCGAACGAACGTCGCAATCGTCATGTAGGCCAGCCAAATTGCCAACTTCGTAGGCTCTGCATCATCATGAAAAAGCAGCAACGCAAACACAGGCGCCAAAATATTGGTGACTGTTACCGATCTTGCTGTTTTAACGATGTACGCTGATTTTTGTTTGGCAATTTGAAGCGCTTGAAGCTCCGACAAGTTGTCGAAATCTGCTGAATTGGTTGATCTGAGCATAAGAATTACCACAACAGCTGTTAGCAATAGGACCTCGACTCACCTCGTAAACCTAGATGTAGTGGAGTCGTGTGTGATGAGCCCAGATTTTCATAGTAAATGGCATATTTCTCAGACTTAAAATACAGAACTTTAGCTCTATAGAGATTCAATTTGTTCAGATTTTTCAGCGCTAAAACCCTCTTGAAATATCAAATTAATTAGTAGTTAGTACAACTGATTGGCTATTGTTGATATGCATGGTGTTGCTTAGGATCAATAAAAAAATATACTTTTATGCTGAAACCTGCGCTCTTAATCGTTGACGATCATCCAGTTTATAGAGACGCTCTCGGCGAGAAATTTAGTTCTGAATTTGGTAAGTGGTTAATTCCCATCAAACTCGCAGCCGACACAACCGAAGGCCTAGAAATTCTTAGCAGTTCGGTTGAGTTCGAGTGGGTGGTTATTCTTGACATTCTTCTGAACGGTGTGAGCGGTGAAGAAGCGATTGCGCTATTCAAACATCGGACGAATGTCAAACACGTTGTCGCCATTTCAGGCCTAGAGCCAACAGAATGGAAAACGAGAGCACTTCAATCGGGTGCATCGGCTTTCATTTCTAAAAATAATGTGAGCCAATTCATTTGCGATCAAGTCAAAGAATTGATCGACATGCCAAGCGCACAAGCAGACTTCATTGAAGAATCGTCACCAGATTTTCGATTAACCTCTCGACAACGCGAGGTTCTCACATTGATCGCGGACGGACATCCGAACAAAATAATTGCAGACAAACTCACAATCAGCGAGCAAACCGTAAAAATTCACATCAATCAAATTTTTCGAGAGCTCAAAGTTTTCAATCGAACACAAGCAGTTCTTAAAGCTCAAAAATTCCTTCTGGTTTGACTCGACGCTTCCACATTTCCCATGGACGATCTAGATGCAGATCATTCATATCGGACGTGGCCTGCGCTTCCCCATCTGTTAAGAAGTTGACGGGGCCTAGCCGTGCAGCATCCATCTGCAAGCGCGCACTGTTCTCGGTGTAAATGGCTCGAAAGACAGCCTGCTTGATCGAGTGTCCCACCGTCACGCTGCCATGACCACGCATCAATGCAACGGTTGAACTCCCGAGCGTTTTGGCCAACGATTGGCCCAAGGCTTGATTACGAACCAAAAGGTCTGAGGTTTCACCCAAGTCGTAGCGAATTTCATAAATTGGAACGTTGGCACCTAAAAACCCACTCATGTGACAAATGGGGCGCAATCTCACACCCGTCACGCCAAATGGAATGACAGCTGGCGAGTGGCTATGTACAACCGAATGGACATCTGGTCTTGCCTTGTAAATTTCGCTGTGGATGAATCGCTCCACATACGTGCGTGCACCAGTAGGCGCAACGACCTCACCATCCATGTCACAAATCACCAAGTCCTCTAAGGCAACCAAAGCCGGAGCCATGCTGCGCGCAATATAAAACCGATTTGCGTCTTCCGGATCTCGAACACTCACGTGACCAAAACCATCTAACACGCCTTCATTCACTAGGATGTGATTTGCCAGTACTAAATCGGACAGATGGGTTTGAGTCATCGTGCTAATCTCCATTCGTTGAGTATCGTATCGAATTAAATTCTGAGAATCTATCAAAAAGGAGACATGATGAGCCCTTTCTTTCAAGCGATTTCACTGCTCGTGCTGATCACTGGACTTGCACAGCCTGTCGTTGCGCAACAGCTCAACGCCTACCCCAACAAACCCATTCAAGTGATTGTTCCCGTTGCGGCAGGCGGTGGCACAGACTTACTGGCTCGCACACTCGGACAAAAAGTCGGCGAAGAACTGGGGCAACCCTTCGTCACAGAGAACAAGCTTGGCGCAGGTGGAAACATTGGTGTCGAGTGGGTCACCAAAGCCAAAGGCGACGGTTACACCCTGCTCGTATCACCTGGCACCATCGCAACCAATGTTGCGGTTTACCGCAAGCTTCCCTACGATCTGACAAAAGACTTGCAAACGATCACACTGATTGGCCAAACAGGTGTGGTGCTGGTTGTTCACCCATCGATCAAAGCCAACACACTGGCTGAGTTTGTTGAACTTGCAAAAAAATCTCCTGGTGAACTCAGCTTTGGCAGCGCAGGATTAGGAAGTCCCCAACACTTGCACAGCGAATTCTTTAATCAATTAGCTGGCATCAAAACCAATCACATCCCATACAAAGGGCAATCTCAAGCCATGACAGATTTGGTAGGAGGTCAACTCACCTACATGTTTAGTCCGCTACAAAATGCCCTGCCATACATTCAGCAGGGGCGGATTCGCGCCCTAGCGATCGGCATGCCCAAACGATCGCCCAAACTCCCCAACACCCCAACGATCAATGAACTGGGCTACAAAGACGTAGACCTCTCAAATTGGTTTGCCGTTTATGCACCTGCCAACACGCCAGCGCACATTGTTAAACGGCTGAATGCAGCATTCGTGAAGGTAGGCAACTCGCCAGAGATGAAGGCCAAATTTGATCAGCTTGGTTTTGACTCATTTTTCACAACCCCGGAGCAAGGCCAAGACTTTATGAGATCAGAACTTGTGAAATGGGCTCGAGTCGCCGCTTATGCAGGAATCAAAGCTGAATAAAGATTTAGCATCCTCATTTACGCTATTTTGATGACTTGAAGGCGCGCACCTCCGTCAGCTTTCTCAGCGCCAAACCGCCACACCAGAGCCCAAAGCGGGGGGCGCGAGTTCTGAAATCATGCGTTGACCATCCATCAGCATAGGGTTTGCAATCATGGGCGGAGTGGTTGAATCGTCAGACGTGAGCTTCATCCCGCGGGCAAGTACGTGTGGGTGCATCATGACCTGCTCCACATCCAAAATAGGTGACGATGGCACGTTGGCGCTATCCAGTAACCGTCCCCACTCTGCCGTATCCTTCTGCATCATCCAAGCCGTCAGCATAGGCACCAAGGTTTGACGGTTTTTGACACGCGCAGGATTGGTTTTGTAAGCAGGATCATTCGAGACATGGGGATGACCAGCCGCCAAACAAAAACGTTCAAATTGACCATCATTCCCGACGGCCAGCACCATATGGCCATCGCGCGTTGGAAAAACTTGATAAGGCACGATGTTGGGATGTGCATTGCCCATACGGCTAGGGCGGGTGTGCCCCACCAACTCATTGCTGGCTTGATTTGCAAGCATCGCGACCTGCACATCAAACAACGCTGCATCGATGCAGCGTCCTACCCCTGTGCTATGTCGTTCATACAAAGCTGCAAGTATCGCGGTGGTTGCATACACGCCGGTCATCAGGTCTGTGACGGCGACACCCACTTTCTGTGGCTCTCCACCTTTTTCGCCTGTGATGCTCATCAACCCCGCTTCAGCCTGAATCGCAAAGTCATAGCCAGCTTTTTTTGAAAGTGGACCTTCTTGGCCATAGCCTGTGATTGAACAATAAATCAAACGCGGATTTAATTTTTGCAAACTGGGAGCGTCAAGACCATATTTAGCCAACTGCCCCACTTTGTAGTTTTCGATCAACACATCTGCATCAGCAACCAATTCTTTGATCTGCGCAATACCGTCAGCGCTAGCAATATCGATGGCAACTGAGCGCTTGCCACGATTGGCGCATAGGAAATATGCAGCGACTTGGCTATCACCAGAACCCCACCACGGAGGTCCCCACGTACGCGTGTCATCCCCGGCCCCTGGACGCTCAACTTTGATGACATCTGCGCCGTAATCCGCCAACATCTGACCCGCCCACGGCCCTGCTAGCACACGTGATAAATCAAGCACACGTACACCTGCCAAAGGCTTAGGCAACGATGAAGGAGGAGACGCAGTCATAGAAACACCCCAAGATCAGTTTGAAAAAGCAGCAATACCAGTAATGGCACGCCCCAAGATCAAAGCATGCACATCATGGGTGCCTTCGTACGTGTTCACCACTTCAAGGTTCACCAAATGACGCGCAACACCAAACTCATCCGAGATGCCATTGC
>Ga0228699_1000137_pt1 | contig 69217 bp, 53 predicted proteins | sample McNCre217_Aug_MG_FD_178016 | JGI IMG/M metagenome (GOLD analysis project Ga0228699, IMG submission 178016) | Freshwater microbial communities from McNutts Creek, Athens, Georgia, United States - 2-17_Aug_MG | ecosystem: Environmental > Aquatic > Freshwater > Creek | place: USA: Georgia... | reverse complement strand
GGCTCGATCTCTGCAAACTTCTCCCGGCTGATGTCGCTTGCGTAGGCTCTTCTCTTCATCCCGACATTTTCAGGGATGGCGAGATCGTCAACACGTTCTAAGATCGCCGGCGGCCCGCCGCCCCTCTTCCGCCAGGACCCGCCATGCCCGACCACGACCTCCCGTCCATCCCGCTCACCGACCTGCCCGCCCGCCTCGGCGAGGTGCTCGGCACCAGCCCCTGGCTGGCGATCGACCAGGCCCGCATCGACGCCTTCGCCCGCGCCACCGAAGACCTGCAGTGGATCCACACCGACCCGGTGCAGGCAGCAGCCGGCCCGTTCGGCGCCACCATCGCGCACGGCTTCCTGACGCTGTCGCTGCTGTCGTGGATGGGCGAACACGCCTTCGAGATTCCGCACCTGCGGATGAGCCTCAACTACGGGCTGAACCGGGTGCGCTTCCCGGCGCCGCTGCCAGTGGGCAGCCGGGTGCGCGGCGTGTTCCGGCTGCTGGCGTGCGAGCCGATCGAGGGCGGCTGGCAGGTCACCGTGGAAGCCACCGTCGAGCGCGAGGGCGCGGCCAAGCCGGTGTGCGTGGCCGAGTCGGTGTCGCGCCGCTATCCCTGAACCGCCAGCACCGCCCGTTCTCCGCATCGGAAGGCAGGGTTCGACCGGGTTCAAGCGAGGTGGGCGGGTGCCGATATGTCGGTCAACGGCAAGTTCTGCCGCGCATCTGCGCGCACCCCACCCCGCTGACCAGGATGGCCCACCATGAGCTCCACCCCGCAAAAATACCGCCTCCTGACCCGCAGCGACATGGATGGCCTGGTCTGTGCCGTGCTGCTGCGCGAGCTGGACCTGATCGACGAGATCACCTTCGTCCACCCCAAGGACGTGCAGGACGGCAAGGTGGCGGTGACCGGGCGCGACATCCTCACCAACGTGCCCTACGTGCCCGGCTGCGGCCTGTGCTTCGACCACCACGCCAGCGAGGCCATCCGCAACCAGGGCCGGGACACGCCAGGCCATGTGCTGCTGGCCGAGGCCAAGTCGGCCGCCCGCGTGGTGTACGACCACTACGGCGGCCAGGCCCGCTTTCCCCGTGTCAGCGACGCGATGATGGAGGCCGTGGACAAGGCCGACTCGGCCGGCTTCAGCATCGACGACGTGCTGGAGCCCAAGGGCTGGGAGCTGCTGTCCTTCCTGATGGACGCCCGCACCGGGCTGGGCCGCTTCCGCGAGTTCCGCATCTCGAACTACCAGCTGATGATGAAGCTGATCGAGTGCTGCCGAGACATGGCCATCGACGAGATCCTGGCGCTGCCGGACGTGCGCGAGCGCATTGAGCTGTTCTTCGCGCAGCACGCGCTGTTCCGCGAGCAGCTCCGGCGCGTCGCCCGGATCCACGATCACCTGGTGGTGCTCGACCTGCGCGACGAGGAGACCATCTACGCAGGCAACCGCTTCGTGGTCTACGCGATGTTCCCGCAGTGCGACATCTCGATGCACGTCCTGTGGGGCCGCGAAAAGCTCAACACCGTCTACACCGTCGGCAAGTCCATCTTCGGCCGGCGCAACCGCATGGACATCGGCGCGCTGATGCTGGAACACGGCGGCGGCGGCCACCACGCGGCCGGCACCTGCCAGGGCGCCAATGAACAGGCCGAGGCGCTCAAGCAGACGCTGATCGGCGAGATCCTGTCGTGCAGCCACGCTGCGGCCGGTCTGCAGCCAGCGGCCTGAGCCAGCGCCTGCGGACCGACACACCCGAGGCCCGTCGCGCAAATCGCCGATAATCCCGCGCAGACGCGCTGCCCTCGCGGGTGGCGTGTCCGTGTTCTCAGGGCGGGGTGCAATTCCCCACCGGCGGTGATGGCAGCGCAAGCTGCACAAGCCCGCGAGCGCCCGGCCCGCCCCGCAGCAATGCGCAGGGCACGGCCGGGGTCAGCAGACCCGGTGCGATTCCGGGGCCGACGGTGACAGTCCGGATGAAAGAGAACCGTACCGACCGCGCCGCCGGGCTCCGTTCCGGCAAGGCGCGGTCGTGGCGTTCCCATGCCCTGATTCTGGCCCTCACCTTTCTGGCGAATTTCCATGAATCAGTCTTTCCCCGTCGAATCCTCTGCTTCGACCCCTTCCCCGTTCGCTTCTGTGCCGGAGCTGATCGCCGAGATCGCTGCCGGTCGCATGGTCGTGCTCGTCGATGACGAGAACCGCGAGAACGAGGGCGATGTCATTCTCGCCGCCGAGTTCGCCACGCCCGAGACGATCAACTTCATGGCGCGCTTCTGCCGTGGCCTGATCTGCCTGACGCTGACGGGCGAACGCTGCGACCTGCTGCAACTGCCGCCCATGGCCTCGCGCAACGGCACCAAGCACGGCACCGCCTTCACCGTCTCGATCGAGGCCACCACCGGCGTGTCGACCGGCATCTCCGCCGCCGACCGTGCCCGCACGGTGCAGGTGGCCGTGGCCGACGACAGCACCGCGGCCTCGCTGGTGCAGCCCGGCCACGTCTTCCCGCTGCGCGCGGCCGAAGGGGGCGTGCTGATGCGCGCCGGCCACACCGAAGCGGGCTGCGATCTCTCCCGGCTGGCCGGGTTGAAGCCCGCCTCGGTGATCTGCGAAATCATGAACGACGACGGCACGATGGCCCGGCTGCCCGACCTGATCGTCTTCGCGCAGACCCACGGCATCAAGCTCGGCACCATCGCCGACCTGATCCGCTACCGCAGCCGCCATGAAGGTCTGGTGGAGCGCCTCGGCCAGCGCACGATCGCCACCACGGCGGGCCGCTTCGAGTTGCAGACCTACCGCGACCGCTTCGGCGGCCTGCACCTCGCGCTGGTGCTGGGCACCTGGGCAGAGGACGCGTCCGTGATGGTGCGGGTGCATGAGCCGCTGTCGGTGCTGGACCTGCTCGACACCGACAGCAGCCGCCATTCATGGCCGCTGCCGCAGGCGCTGGCGGCCGTGCAGCGCGAGGGACGCGGCGTCGTGCTGCTGCTCAATGCGGCGGAATCGGCGGAGGACCTGATCGCCGGTGCGCTGCATCCGCAGCGCCCGCGCCCGAACAATGGCGGAGCCCCGGAGTCCGACCTGCGCCTGTTCGGCATCGGGGCGCAGATCCTGCGGGATCTGGGCATCCGCCAGCTGAAGCTGCTCGGCAACCCGCGCCGCTACCCGAGCATGGGCGGCTATGGGCTGCAGGTGGCGTCGTTCGTGACGGCCGAAGTCGCCAACGCCTGACCGGATCCGGGCGCGGTACCGGGTTCAGGGTTGCGCCAGCAAGCGCTGCCCGGTGTCGAGATCGGTGATGAGGGTGCTGATCCAGCCGCCACGCAAGGCGGCGCGGATCGCCTCGAACTTGCGGAGCCCGCCGGCCACGCCGATGCGCCGGCGTGTGCGGCGCACCTGTTCGGACGAGATGCCAATGACCCGCTCGTCGAAATGGGTGCGGATCGGTCGGCCCTGCGCATCGAAGAAGCGCATGCACACGTCGCCCGCGGCCCCTGCCTGCTTCAGATCGGACAGATCCTGTTCGCTGAACACGTTGCCACTCTCGCGCAGCATCCGGGACGGCGGCAGGGCGCCGATGCCCATGAGCACGGCCGAGAGGTGATCGAACTGGCCGATCGCCTGGCTGCAAGCGGGGTCGGCCATCAGGGCATGCTTGGCCTCCAGGGTCGCGACCACCCCAGGGGCCAGCATGAAGACAGGCTCGGCCGAGGCCAGCGCGGCGAGGTGCTCGGTGAGCCGGGTGGCATTGCGCTGGGCACTGGGCACACCGACCCCGCCAAGCGTCTGCACGATGTGGGTGGTGACCCCGCCGGGAATCGGCCGCATGGCGTTGACCGCGGCCAGCAGGGTCGAACTCCACGAGGACACGCCGACCGACTCCAGCGCCGGCAACGCCAGCTCCAGGTAACCAGCCACCGTCGAGGCGAGTGCGCGGGCCATGGCCTCGTCGTCCTGCTGCGCGGTCTCCTCGACTTCGACGAGGATGACCTCGTCGAGCCCGTAGTGGTCTTCCAGGCGCACCTCGTCGTCGGCATGCACCCCCTCGGGGACATGCACCGTGGTCTTGACGATGCCCAGTTGCTCGGCCTGCTTGAGCAGGCGCGAGACGCGGGCCTGCGACAGCCCGAGCTGTTCGGCGATGCGGGTCTGGCCGATGCCGCGCTCGTGGTACATGCGGGCAATGCGGGTCGTGAGTCGCATCAGACCGGGCGAGCTGGAGCGGGCGGAGGGCATCCGCTCATTATCGCCGCGGGTGTCCGCATCACCAGCAGACGAATCCGCCGTCCACGAGGAGGTCCACGCCGGTGCAGAACGACGCGGCACGGCTGGCCAGGAACACCGCCGGGCCGACCAGCTCGTCCACCGTCGCCATGCGGCCCAGCGGCGTGTCGCGCTCGAAGAGCTTGACCTGTTCGGCCACCTCGGGCCGCAGGTTCATGGGCGTGGCCGTGTAGCCGGGGCTGATGCTGTTGACGCGCAGACCGCGGTCGGCCCACTCCATCGCCAGGCTCTTGGACAGGTGCATGACCGCCGCCTTGGAGCTGTTGTAGTGCGCTTGCAGCAGGCCACGGTTGACGATGCTGCCGGACATCGACGCGATGTTGATGATCACACCCTTGCGGCGCGGCAGCATGACGCGGGCCTGGGCCTGGCAGCTCAGGAAGACGCCGTCGACGTTGACCGCATAGACGCGCCGCCACTGCGCGAAGTCCATGTCCTCGGCGGGCGCCGCGTTGGCGATGCCGGCGCAGTTCAGGCCGATGGTGAGCGCGCCGAGGGTCTGCTCGGTGGCGTCGACGCAGGCGTGCAGGTCGTCGGCCCGGGTCACGTCGCCGGTGCGCACGAGCGCGCGGCGGCCAAGGGCACGGATGCGCGCCGCCGCCTCCTCCAGACCGGCCGACTGGTGCGGCAGGTCGAAGCAGGTCACGTCCGCGCCCGCTTCCGCCAGCCCGACGGCCAGACGCTGGCCGATGCCGCTGCCCGCGCCCGTGACGCAGGCGATCTCGCCTTGCAGATCGAAGAGTTGCATGGTCTTTGCTCCTGAGGGGGATGGGGGATGGGGGATGGGAAATGGAGATAGGAGATGAGCGGGTGTGCGGGTGTGCGGGCGACCGTCACGCGACGGCCAGCTCCATCACGCGCTGGCTGTTCGCCTCGGCGCGCGACAGGATGCCTTGCACCTGGCCCCGCGCCAGCACCACCACCCGGTGGGCCAGCCCCAGCACCTCGTCGAGATCCGAACTGACCACGATGACAGCCATGCCCTCGCGGGCCAGTGCAGCGATGACGTCGTAGATCTGTGCCCGTGCGCCCACGTCCACCCCGCGTGTCGGCTCGTCCAGGATGATGACGCGGGGTCGGCGCGCCACCCATTTGGCGATCACGACCTTCTGCTGGTTGCCGCCGGACAAGGCGCCGGCCCGCTGGGTCGGCCGGCCCTTGACCGTCAGCCGGCGGATCAGTGCCTCGGCATAGGCCACCCCGGCCTGGGGCCACAGCCAGCCATTAGGGGCGACGTGGTCGAAGTTGCTGTAGGCCAGGTTTTCCCAGATCGTGTGGTCCAGCACCACGCCGAGCGCCTTGCGGTCGTCCGGGACCATCACCACGCCTTCACGGATCATGTCGGCGGGCGCCTCCGCCCGGACGGGCCTGTCGAAGACCCGGATCTCGCCGCTGGCGATCGGGTCCACGCCCGCGATGGCGCGCATGGCCTCGGTGCGGCCCGCGCCCGCGATGCCGGCAAACCCCAGCACCTCGCCCGCCCGCACCTCGAAATCCAGGCCAGTGAAACTGCCATCCGGGGCCGACAGCGCCCGGACGGCCAGCGCCACTGGCGCATCGGCCACCGGCTCGGCGATCTCGGGGAAGAGCCGATCGACGCTGCGCCCGACCATGTCGCGCAGCAGCAGCGGCGGCGGGATCTGCGCGGAGTCGTGCTGCGCGACCTGCTCGCCGTCGCGCAGCACCACGATGCGGTCACAGATGCGGGCGATCTCGGCCAGCCGGTGGCTGACGTAGATGAAGGACACCCCTTCCGCCTTCAGCCGCCGCACCTGCTCGAACAGCCGGTCGGTCTCCTCGTCGCCCAGCGCGGCCGTCGGCTCGTCGAGGATCAGCAACCGGGCATCGAGCGTCAGCGCCTTGGCGATCTCCACCTGCTGCTGTGCCGCCACGCGCAGCGTGCCGACCTTGCGGGTCGCCGGGACATCGAGGCCCAGCCGGTGCAGCTGGGCCTGCGCCCGCTGCACCATGGTGTTCCGGTCAAGGCGCCCGTTCTTCATCAGCAGTCGGCCGACGAACACGTTCTCCGCGATCGTCAGCTCCGGCAGCAGCCGCATCTCCTGGTGGATCAGCCCGATGCCTGCGTGCAGCGCATCGGCCGGCGACTGCGGGGCATAGGACTGACCCCGCCACCACATCCGCCCGCCGGCATCGGGCTGGTTCAGACCCGCGATCAGCGAGGACAGGGTGGACTTGCCCGCCCCGTTCTCCCCGAGCAGGGCCACGCATTCGCCCGGGCGGACATCCAGATCGATGCCGTTCAGGACGGTCACGGTGCCATAGGTCTTGCCGATGCGGCGCACGCACAGGCCGGCATGGTCAGGGAGAGGGGCGTGGGCGGGCATGGTCAGGCGTCGGTGCGGCGATCGTCAGGTCTCAGGGGTGCTGCTGGATGAACTGGTCCACGTTCGACTTGAGCGTGAGCCTGGCGTCCGTGGGCTGCTCTTTCGGGACGGGCTTGCCCGCCAGCACCGCGGTCACGGCATCGACGGCCATCTTGCCCATGGTCCAGGTCTGCTGGGTCGCGGTGGCGTCGAGCGTGCCGTTCCTGACGGCGACCAGGGCACCGGGATCACCGTCGAAGCCGACCACCCAGACCTTCTGGGGCAGCTTGGCCAGCTTGGCCGCCTGCGCCGCCCCCATCGCGATGCCATCGGCCTGGCCGACGATGATGTTGACCGACGGGTCGCGTTGCAGCATGTCCTGGGCGATGCGGTTGCCCTCGTCGGCCGACCAGCGCTCGGTCCACTGGTCCTGCGTGATCTTGATGCCGCACGACGCGAGGCCCTCGGTGAAGCCCTTGGTGCGGTCCACCTCCGGGGTGGTGCCGCGCTGGCCGTGGATCATCACGGCCTTGCCCTTGCCCTTGGTCTGTGCGCACAGCCACTTGCCCAGCTCGGTGGTGGCGGCCACCGACTGGCCGTAGATGAAGGTGTCACCGGGGTTGGACTCGACGTTGCGGTCCACGTTGATCACCGGGATGTGGGCGGCGCGGGCGGCCTTCACCGGCACGGCGGCGGCGGTGGCGCCGGCCGGGATGTAGATCAGGGCGTCGATCTTCTGCGCGACCAGGTCCTGGATCTGGTTGACCTGCGTGGTGGCGTCCCCCTTGGCGTCCACCGTGATGACCTTGTAGCCCTTCTCCTTGCCATAGGTCTCCACGCCCTGCTTGATCATGTTGAAGAAGTCGGCCTGCAGGTTGGCCACGGCCAGGCCGATGGTCTTGCCTTTGCCATCCTGGGCCTGGGCCGTGCCCGTGGCCATGAGGGCCAGACCGGTGAGGGCGGCCAGCGCGAACTGGTTGAGCTTGAACGTGAACTTGGACATGCGGGTCTCCTGGCTCCACGGGTGGTGGGCGGGTTGGGATTTGTAGGGATGCAGGGATCTATCGCGACTTGCGCTTGTTGGCATCGACCATCACGGCCAGCACGATGACGATGCCGATGACGATCTGCTGCACGAACGGCGAGATTCCGACGAGGTTCAGGCCGTTGCGCAGCACACCGATCGTCAGCACGCCCATGAGCGTGCCGAAGATGCTTCCGACGCCACCCGAGAGGCTGGCGCCGCCGATCACCACCGCCGCGATGGTGTCGAGTTCGTAACCCAGGCCACCGCTCGGCTGCGACGAGTCCAGGCGTGTGGACATCACGACGCCGGCCAGCCCGGACAGCAGGCCGCACAGGGCGTAGACGCTGAGCGTGACCCGCTTGACCGGGATGCCGGCCAGCCGGGCGACTTCGCTGTTGCCGCCGATCGCATAGAGCGCGCGGCCTCCCGCGCGGTACTTCATGTAGATCTGTGCCACCGCCGCCAGGACCAGGAACAGCGCCACCGTGATCGACAGGAAGTCGAAGTGGCGGTTGATCGACAGCTCCGAGAACCAATCGGGATAGCCGACGATCTGGCTGCCGTCGGTGATCAGGTTCGCCAGGCCACGGGCGATGGACATCGTGGCCAGCGTGGCGATGAAGGGAGGCAGGTTGCCACGCGTGATCAGCAGGCCCGAGACCATGCCGCACAGTGCGCCCACCACCAGCGCGGCCACGATCGCCACCGGCATCGGCAGTCCCTGCACGTTGCTCAGCCAGCCCATCACCATCATCGAGACAGCGAGCACGGAGCCGACCGACAGGTCGATGCCCCCGATCACGATCACGGCGGTCATGCCGAGCGCCATGATGCCGAGCACGGTGAGCTGGTCCACCACGTTGAGCAGGTTGCGCGGCGTGAGGAACACGTCGCTGCTCAGCGAGAACACGAGGCACAGCACGAGGAGGCTGAGCGCCGGGATGTGCGCCATCAGGCGTTCCGTCCAGGGCACGCCCGCGGTCTCCGGCGCAGCCACCGGGACGGCACGGTCGGTATCGAGTGAGGGGGATGAATTCAAGGCAGGTCTCCAGGGTCGGTGTCCGCAGGCGGCCATCACGGCGTGCTGCGCAGACGGGCTCGCTCGACGGCGAGTTGCCAGCGGTGCCGCTGGGCCGCGACCTCCAGGGGCCGGTCGGGCACATCGGTGGTCTGCTGCGCCCGGGGCAGGTGGAGCAGGTCATCGCCGCTCCAGACCCCCGCGCCGAGACCCGCCAGATGCGCGACCCCCAGGGCGGACAGCTCGGGGTCGGTGCAGTGGATGACCGGCCGCCCGATGAAGGCGGCCAGCATCTGGCGCAGGTGGGCGTTGCGTGACGGGCCGCCGTCGACCAGCAGCCGGGTGGTGCCGGTGCCGCCACCATCCATGTCCATCGCCGCGAGGACGTCGGCGATCTGGTGCGCAATCGATTCGAGCGCGGCTGCGAACAGCTCGTGGCGCGTGGTCTTCAGCGTGAGCCCGCTCAGCAGCCCGACCGCATGGGCATCCCACCACGGTGCGCCCAGGCCCGAGAATCCCGGCACCAGCACCACCCCGTCGCTGGGGGTCTGCGCCGCGATCCGGGCCGCTTCGTCGCTCGTGATGCCGAAGAGGTCGCCGACCCAGCGCAGCGTCGCGCCGGCCGCGCGGATGTTGCCTTCGAGTGCCGAGACCGGCCCCTGGCCAGCATCCCAGGCCACCGTCAGGCACAACCCGGGGGGAACCGCCGCGGCGGGCGCGGTCAGCCCCATCACCGACGAGCCGGTGCCCATCGTGGCCTTGACCTCGCCGGGGGTGCGGGCCCCGTGGGCGAACAGCGCGGCGTGCGAGTCGGCCATCACGCCGGTCACCGGCACACCGGCCAGCGCAGCATGCAGCGCTCCCGCATCCGCCAGACGCCCCACCGATGGCACGACGCGGGGCATCGCCGCACGCGGCACCCGGAACAGGTCGAGCAGGCCGTCGTCCCAGTCGAACCGGCGCACGTCCAGCAGTTGCGTGCGCGAGGCGTTGCCCACCTCCACCACGGCCTCGCTGCCGAGCCGGTGCAACAGGTAGACGTCCACCGTGCCGGCACACAGCCGCCCGGCACGGCTGAGGCGGCGGTCGGGATCCACGTCGTCCAGCAGCCAGGCCAGCTTCAGCGCCGAGAACATCGGGTCCAGCGGCAGACCGGAACACTGGAGCACATGCGCCTGCGCCCCCGCCTGCGCGGCAATCCGGTCGCGCAGCGCCACCGTGCGCTGGTCCTGCCAGCTCAGCACGGGGGTGATCGCCTGCCCGGTCTGGCGGTCCCAGACCAGTGCGGACTCGCGCTGCGTGCTCAGACCGACCGCAACCACCCGCACCCCGTCCGCCTGCGCCAGGCAGGCCCGGACCGCCTCGCGCACGCTGGTCCAGATTTCCCCGGCATCCTGCTCGACCCAGCCGGGCTGCGGATACCGTTCGCCCAGCGCCGCCGCCGCCTTCGCGACGATGCGCCCCCGGTCATCGACCAGCACGCACTTGGTCGCGCTGGTACCCTGGTCGATGGCGAGCAGGTGGACCGTCATGTCAGCGACTCCGCACCAGTTCGGCCGCCTTGGCCGCGATGTTGGCAGCCGTCAGGCCGAAGTGCGCCAGCAGGAACTCCGTGCTTCCGGTCGGGGCGAAGTCGGTCAGCCCCAGCAGGCGCATGCGCACCGGATGGTGCTGCGACACCAGTTCCGCCACCGCCGAACCGAGTCCGCCCTGGACACAGGCCTCCTCGGCCGTGACGATGCCGCCGGTCTCGCGCGCGGCGGCCAGCAGGGTGGCCTCGTCGAGCGGCTTGACCGACGCCGCGTTGATCACCCGCGCGTCGATGCCCTGGGCCGCCAGCAGCGCCGCGGCCTCCAGCGCACGCGACACCAGCGTGCCGATCGCCACGATCGTGACATCGCGTCCCTGGCGCAACGTGGCGGACTGGCCGGCTTCGAAGCGGGTGTCGTCGGGCATCACCGCGGGCACCTTGTGGCGGCCGATGCGCAGGAAGGTCGGGGTCTGCGCCGCCACGGCCCAGAGCATCGCCGCGCGGGTCTCTGCCGGGTCGGCCGGGACCAGCACGGTCAGGCCGTGGATGGCCCGCATCCAGGCCAGATCCTCGATCGAGTGGTGCGTCGGGCCGAGTTCGCCATACGCCACACCCGGACTCATGCCGCACAGCACCGCCGGGAAGCCGGAATAGGCGATGTCGGCCTTGATCTGCTCCAGCGCACGCCCCGTGAGGAACGGCGAAGCGGCACACACGAAGGGCAGGTAGCCCCCGTTGGCCAGACCGGCTGCCACGCCGACCATGTTCTGCTCGGCGATGCCGACGTTGATCACCCGGTCGGGGAAGGCCTTGCGGAAGCCGCCCAGGTTGCTCGATCCGACCGAATCGTTGCAGACCGCCACGATGCGCCGATCGGCGCGGGCCAGCGCCATCAGTTCCTCGGCGAAGGCGTGGCGGCAATCGAAGGTGCCTGCCGTGGCTGCTTGTTCTCGACTCATGGCGCCAGTTCCTTCAGGGCTGCTTGAACCTGTTCCGCACTCGGCACCTTGTGGTGCCACTCGACGCCGTTCTCCATGAACGACACGCCTTTGCCCTTGACCGTGTGGGCGATGACGCAGCGCGGCCGCTCGCCCGGCGGGGCCCGGAACGCATCCAGCAGGGCGGCATGGGCATGGCCGTCCAGCTCGATGACCTCCCAGCCGAAGGCGCGCCACTTGTCGGCGAGCGGCTCCAGGTCGTTCGTTTCGGCGGTGGTCGCACCCTGCTGGAGGCGGTTGCGGTCCACGATGGCGGTGAGGCTGCCGAGCCGGCGGTGGGCCGCGTACATCGCCGCCTCCCAGTTGCTGCCTTCCTGCAGCTCGCCGTCGCCCAGCACGACAAAGGTGCGCCAGGACTGGCCGGACAGTTGCGCCGCCGTGGCACAGCCGACGGCCACCGGCAAGCCGTGGCCGAGCGGGCCGGTGTTGGTCTCGACGCCGGGGATCTTGCGGCGGTTCGGGTGCCCGTTCAGCGGCGACAGCGGGCCGACGAAGTGCTGCAGCCGCTCCCGCGAGAAGAAGCCGCACGCCGCCAGCGTCGCATACAGCGCTGCCGCACTGTGGCCCTTGCTGAGGATGAAGCGATCGCGGTCCGCCCGGCGCGGGTCGGCCGGATCGATCTGGAGCACCCCCTCGAACAGCGTGACCAGGATGTCCGCCACGGAGTAGTCCCCGCCGATGTGGCCCAGGCCGGCATGGTCGATCGTCAGCAGGACGTCGCGGCGCAACTGGCATGCCGCCGCCTGGAGCAGCTCGACCTGCTGGGCGCTCGATACCCGCCCGAAGTGCTGGCGACGCTGTTGCCAGCGTTCGATCGCCAGGATGTCGGGGGCCAGAGGCGCCGCGACTTCTGCTGTATGCGCTTGTTGATGCATATTTATTCACCGCTGAATCTACAGTCAAATTGTAGAGTCTCCGGACAAGAATCCTCCTCGGGTAAACACGGAATCACGCGCACCACGCGCTGCACCCGGCCGTGCGCGTCGGCCACAATCCGAACCTGACCTGCCTTCCCCCTCTGCCCACCATGTCCACCCGTGCGACCCGCGTCCTGACCGGCATCACCACCACCGGCACCCCCCACCTCGGCAACTACGTCGGTGCGATCCGGCCCTGCGTCATCGCCAGCCGCCGCACCGACGTCGAGAGCTTCTTCTTCCTCGCCGACTACCACGCGCTGATCAAGTGCGACGACCCGGCGCGCATCGAGCGCTCGCGGCTGGAGCTGGCCGCGACCTGGCTGGCCGCTGGCCTCGATCCCGCGCGCGTCACCCTCTACCGCCAGAGCGACATCCCCGAGATCCCCGAGCTGACCTGGCTGCTGACCTGCGTCACCGCCAAGGGCCAGATGAACCGCGCCCACGCCTACAAGGCCGCTGCGGACGCCAACCTGGCCGCCGGCGAGGACGTGGACGCCGGCATCACGATGGGCCTGTTCAGCTACCCGATCCTGATGGCCGCCGACATCCTGATGTTCAACGCCCACCAGATCCCGGTCGGCCGCGACCAGATCCAGCACATCGAGATGGCGCGCGACGTGGCGCAGCGCTTCAACCACCTCTACGGCAAAGGCACGGATTTCTTCGTGCTGCCGGAAGCCGTGGTCGAGGCCGAGATGGCGCTGCTGCCGGGTCTGGACGGCCGCAAGATGAGCAAGAGCTACGACAACACGATCCCGCTGTTCGAGGGTGGCGCCAAGGCGCTCAAGGACGCGATCGCGCGCATCGTCACCGACTCGAAGCTGCCGGGCGAGCCGAAAGATCCCGAGGGCTCCGCGCTGGTCACGCTGCACGACGCCTTCGGCATGCCGGAGCAGAACGCCGCCTTCCGCGATGCGCTGCGCCAGGGCCTGGGCTGGGGCGAGGCCAAGCAGCGGCTGTTCGAGCTGATCAACGGCGAACTCGCGCCGATGCGCGCCCGCTACGAGGCGCTGATCGCCCAGCCGGCCGAGCTGGAGGCGATCCTCATGGCGGGCGCCGCCAAGGCCCGCGCCGAAGCGGCACCGCTGCTGCAGCGGCTGCGCGAAGCAGTGGGCCTGCGCCGCATGGTGGCAGCCCCCGTGGCCGCCGCAGCAAAGGACAAGGCGGACAAGGCCGCGCTGGCCGTGTTCAAGCAGTACCGCGAGGCGGACGGGCAGTTCTACTTCAAGCTCGCCGCGGCGGACGGGCGCGTGCTGCTGCAGAGCCAGGCGTTTGCCGGCGGGCGCGAGGCGGGGGCGTGGGTGAAGCGGCTGAAGACCGAAGGGGCGGCGGCGCTGGCGGCAGCGCCGGTCGCCCTGGGTGATGGCGTGGCAGCGGAAGAAGTGGCGCAGACGCTGGCCCTGATCGCCGCAGCAGCCGAGAGCTGACCCGCCTGCAGGCGCCGGTCGCGATGGACATCGACCATGTCCTGTCAATGAAGGCGTTCAAGTACCTCGGAAGCGGCGACGAGGTGGGGGCTCAGGCGCCCGACCCGCCGCCTGCCACGGCGGCAGCTGCTCGAACGCCTCGAACGCCGCCTCCAGCCGCCACTGCTGCTGCGCGCGCTCGCTGCCGCCGAGCCACGCCGCGCAGGCCGCCGACGTCCGCACCGCGCCCGGCACGTCGCGGCGGCAGGCCGCCACCGGCCGCGCCTGCGCAGCGTCCTGCCACAGGCTCTCGCCGGGCAGGAAGCTGTGTTCGAGGCTGTTGCGCGAGAACTGCTTGAGCTGCCGGTAGCCGAGTCCGTAGGTGGTGGCGGCGCGCACGTACTCGTTGCTGAGGTCGATGCGCGAGATGCCCTCGTCGTCGGAAGCCAGCACCACCGGCACGCCCGCAGCGAGGTAGTCGGGCAGCGGGTGGTCCTGGCCCCTGACGCCGAGGATGCCGTCGTTGCTGGTCAGGCAGATCTCGGCGGCCACGCCCCGCTTCTTCATCGCCTGCAGGGTGCCAAAGGCGTCGTTCTCGTGGCCGATGTCCACCGCGTGGCCGATGCGGTGGGCGCCGGCCACCAGCACCGCGTCGCGGATGTGGTCGTGCAGGTGCTCCGGCGGCACCAGCCCGAGCACCAGCTCGCCCGCGTGCAGCGCGATCTTCACGTCCGGCGACAGCCGCGACAGGAAGCCGATCATCTCCATCTGCAGCCGGTAGTCGCGCAGCGCGACGGGGTGGTCTTCCGGCGCCACCAGGTTCAGCCCGACCACGCGCCGGTCGGCCTTGGCCAGCTCGAAGGCGTAGGCCAGTTGCGCAAAGACCTGCTCGGGCGGGTTGGTGCGGGTGGTCTGCTGCAGCCAGCGCACGCTGACACCGCAGCCAGCCTTGGCGGCGGGCGTGTCGCAGCCCTGGAGCTGGCGGTGGTCGCGCTCGATCGTGTCCACGTTGCGCTGCCCGGCCTCGACGAGCGCCGGCAGGCCGTGGTCGAGCAGCCAGCGGTGGCGCCGGGCCAGGTCCGGCTCGTCCGCCCAGGCGAGCTGGCCGCCGAGCCGCCGCACCGCGCCACCCTGCACCGTGTTCATCAGCTCCAGGTGCAGGATGTTCTGTGCCGCCGCGCGGTTGGTCAGTTCGGCCAGCATCGCCGCCGACTTGCCCGGCAGGTCGGTGACAGGGCCGAACACGCTGAAGGCGTCGAAGAACTGGTCGTGCCCGGAGCGGCCGGACGCGGCGAGGTTGCGCATCGACATGCGGTCCACCATCGCCGCCGCCGCGTCGCTGCCCAGCTGCGACGCCGGCACCTGAGCTGCCGCAGGCCCCGGCCCGTCGCCGGCCGCGCAGGCGTTCGGCAGGATCGCCTTCTTCGCGGTGTCGACGCACAGATCGGCCTGCGCGGCCCAGCCGAGGTAGCTCTCGGCATAGACTGCACCGGACAGGTGCGAATGCAGGTCCGCGCCCTTGGGCATGCGCTGCAGGAACTGGCGCACGAGCGGCGTGCGGGTCTTGTGGGCATCGAACCAGGCGGCCGTGCGGGCGGTGTCGGCCGGCGCGGCGTGGACAGGCGCGCCAAAGGCACAGGCGCTCAGCAACAGCGCCAGCAGGCGGCGGCGGTGCAACGGGGGCGTGGCGTGGGCAGGCATGGCAGCTCCAGCGAAATGGGGGCATTGTTTCGCACTTTTCGCACCTCAACCAGACCGGATCGCCGCCGCACCACCGCCAGAAACGCGCCGCGGCGTCACGGACGCCATCGCGGTACCGGCCGGCAACAGCGTCAACGCGCGCTGCCGGGACCCGGGGCGCTGACCGCCACGACCGCCGAGGCTGGCCGCAGGTTCATCCACACGACCAGCACGACACCCGCCGCCAGCATGCCCGCGATCCCGCCGAAGGCCACCGCGTCCGACCACGCCGCCGCGACGAAGCCCAGGCACAGCGGCGTCGGCAGCCGCAACGCCCCGGCCACCAGCGACGCCACGCCCAGCGCATCGGCCGAGCGCTGCGGCGCCTGCTGCGCCACCAGCGCGAAGCAGCACGGCACGACACACGCGGTACCCACGCCCACCAGCGCGAAGCCGAGCACGCTGCCGGTGAACCCGTCCGCCAGCGCCACCGCGGCGAAACCGAGCGCGGCCAGCACCAGCGACACGGTGATCACGCGGTGGTCGTCGAAGCGCCGCCGCAGCGTGTCGCCCAGGCTGCGCACCACCGCCTGACAGCCGGCGAACAGGGCCGCGCCCGCACCCGCCAGCGCCGGATTCGGCCCGCCTTGCTGCGCGAGGAATTGTGCGGACCACATCTGCGCCGTGATCTCGGCGGCGATGCACACGCCCAGCACCACACCCAGCAGCAGCACCGGCAGGCCGAGGTGGGCACGTGACCGGCCGGCCGCGGCCGCAACCGACGGTGACGCAGCCGCAGCCGTCACCCTCGGCGGGATCCGCGTCAGCGCCCACACCACCGGCACGATCGACAGCACCGCCATGACCGCACACGCCGGCGCCCCCCACTGGCTCGCCGCCAGGCTGCCACTGATCGCCCCGATCGCGAACGCCCCCGACGCTGCCGCATGCATGCGGATCAGCACGGGCCGGCCGGCCTCGCGCTCCAGCGCGGTGCCATCGGTGTTCATCGCCAGGTCGATCGTGCCAGCAGTCAGGCCGAGCGCGACCAGGCTGGCCGTCAGCGCCAGCGCCGACCCCGCGGTGAACAGCGCCACGAAGGTCAGCGCGTGCAGCACCAGCACGCCGCGCATCAGCCGCCGCACCTCGATGCGGCGCAGCATGCGCCCGCCCGCGGTCATGGCGCCGACGTAGGCCGCGCTGTGCAGCGTCAGCGCCAGCCCGAGGCCGGCGGTGTCGAGGCCGGTCTGGCGCATCAGCGCCGGAATCGCGCCAGCAAACAGCCCGAGGCCGAGCGCGAAGGCGAAGAACACGCCCGTCAGGACCACGCGGGGCGTCATGGCGTGCGGGTGCAGGTGATGGCGCCGTCGAAGTAGGCGCGGGTGTTGACGTGAACCGCGTCGCTGGCGCACAGCATGTCCACCGGCCACCACTGCAGCGCGCTGTGCTGGCTGTCGAGTGCGCGCACCGCGTCCTCGCCCACCGTCACCTCGTAGGCGAGCACGACGTAGTGCGTCGTCACGTCCTCGGTGCCGGAGAAGTTGTCGGAGTAGAGGTGCTCGAACACGCCCAGCGGCCGGGCCGCGGCGACCTCGTCGGGGTGGAAGCCGAGTTCGGCGGCGGCGATGCGGCGCAGCGCCTCGGCCACGCGCTCGTCCTTGAGGATGCGCCCGCCGGGAACGAACCAGGTGCCCTGCGCCGGGCGGTTCTGGCGCAGGCCCAGCAGCACCTCGCCGCGCGGGTTGCGGCAGACCAGGTCGATCGACACCAGCGGGGTGTGGCGGACGACGCTCAGCAGGGTGTCGTGGGGGAGGTAGTGGCGGTGGCGAGGGGATTCGGGCATGGCGGGAGTATGCCGAGATCGAAACGAAAACGGCGCCCCGCAGGGCGCCGCCATCCCCAGTTCCGGGCAATCAGAGCCGGATCACGCCGCAGCCTTCACCTTCAACCGCCACGCGTGCAGCAGCGGCTCCGTGTACCCGCTCGGCTGCGCCTGCCCCTGGAACACCAGATCCAGCGCCGCCTGATACGCCGCGCCGTCGTGGTTCGCGGCCAGCGACTTGTAGAGCGGATCGCCCGCGTTCTGCCCGTCCACCACCACCGCCATGCGCGCAAACGCCTCGCGCACCTGCTGCTCCGTGACCACGCCGTGCAGCAGCCAGTTGCACAGGTGCTGGCTCGAAATCCGCAGCGTCGCGCGGTCTTCCATCAGCCCCACGCCGTTGATGTCCGGCACCTTCGAGCAGCCCACGCCCTGGTCGATCCAGCGCACGACGTAGCCCAGGATGCCCTGCACGTTGTTGTCGATTTCCTGCTGGCGCTCGGCGTCGGACCACCTGGCCTCGGCCACGACCGGCACCGTCAGCAGGTCGGTCATCAGCTTGTCGGTCAGCGCGGGGTTCGCCGCGTCGCCGCTGGCCTCGATCTGCTGCTGGACCGCCGCCACGCTGATCTGGTGGTAGTGCAGCGCGTGCAGCGTCGCCGCGGTCGGGCTCGGCACCCACGCCGTGTTGGCGCCGGCCTTCGGGTGGCCGACCTTCTGCTCCATCATCGCGGCCATCAGGTCGGGCATCGCCCACATGCCCTTGCCGATCTGCGCGCGACCCCGCAGGCCGCAGGACAGGCCGATCAGCACGTTGCGGCGCTCGTAGGCGGCGATCCAGGCGCTGCCCTTGATGTCGCCCTTGCGCATCATCGGGCCGGCGTGCATGGCGGTGTGCATCTCGTCGCCGGTGCGGTCGAGGAAGCCGGTGTTGATGAAGGCCACGCGCGACGAGGCGGCGGCGATGCAGGCCTTCAGGTTCACCGACGTGCGGCGCTCCTCGTCCATGATGCCGAGCTTGACGGTGCTGTCGGGCAGGCCGAGCAGTTGCTCGACGCGCGTGAACAGCTCGCAGGCGAAGCCGACTTCGGTCGGGCCGTGCATCTTCGGCTTGACGATGTAGACCGAGCCAGTGCGGCTGTTCTTCAGGCCGTTGGCGCCGTGGCGCTGCAGGTCGTGCAGCGCGATGGTCGTGGTGACCACGGCGTCCAGGATGCCTTCCGGAATCTCCTTGCCCTCGGCGCCCCAGAGGATCGCCGGGTTGGTCATCAGGTGGCCGACATTGCGCACGAACATCAGCGAGCGGCCGTGCAGCACGACCTCGCCGCCGTTCGGGCCGGTGTAGACACGGTCGGCGTTCAGGCGGCGGGTGAAGGTCTTGCCGCCCTTGGCGACTTCTTCGGTCAGCGTGCCGAGCTGGATGCCGAGCCAGTTGCGGTAGGCCAGCACCTTGTCCTCGGCGTCCACCGCGGCGACCGAGTCTTCCAGGTCGAGGATGGTGGACAGCGCCGACTCGATCACCACGTCGGACACGCCGGCGGCGTCGGTCTGGCCGGTGGCGGTCGTGCGGTTGATCAGGATGTCGATGTGCATCCCGTTGTTCACCAGCAGCACCGAGGTCGGCGCCGCGGCGTCTCCCTGGTAACCGACGAACTGGGCGGGGTTGTCCAGACCGGCGGAGGCGCCGCTCTTGAGCGACACGACGAGCTGGCCGCCTTCGACGCGGTAGCCGGTGGCGTCCTTGTGGGTGGCGCCGGCCAGCGGGGTGGCCTGGTCGAGGAAGTTGCGGGCGAACTCGATCACGCGGGCGCCGCGCACCGGGTTGTAGCCGCCGGCCTTCTCGGCGCCGTTGGCTTCAGAGATGGCGTCCGTGCCATACAGCGCGTCGTACAGCGAGCCCCAGCGCGCGTTGGCGGCGTTCAGCGCGTAGCGGGCGTTCAGGATCGGCACCACCAGTTGCGGACCGGCCTGCAGCGCCAGTTCGGCGTCCACGTTGGCGGTCGTGGTCTGCACGGTCTCGGGCACCGGGACGAGGTAGCCGATCTGCGTCAGGAAGGCGCGGTAGGCGGCCATGTCGGCGATCGGGCCGGGGTGGGCCTGGTGCCAGGCGTCCATCTCCAGCTGGATGCGGTCACGCTCGGCCAGCAGCGCGGCGTTCTTCGGCGCGAGGTCGCTGACGATGGCGTCGAAGCCGGCCCAGAACGTCGCCGGGGCAACGCCGGTGTTCGGCAGCACTTCATCCTCGATGAAGCGGAACAGCTCGGTGGCCACTTGCAGGCCGTGGATCGTGGTGCGTGCGGTCATGGTGGGAACCTCGGGGTCAGGATGACAAGAACTCAGGACGGAAAGAAATTCAGGACGTCGCGCAGGCTGGCGCCCACGCGGGTCGGCGCGGTGCCGAGCGTTTCGAGCGGCGCGCCGGCCCGGTTGACCCACAGCGTCGTGAAGCCGAACCAGGTGGCGCCGAGCGCGTCCCAGCCGTTGCTGGAGACGAACAGGATCTGTTTCGCGGACAGGCCGAGCGTCTTCGGGCCGAGGGCGTAGGCGCGCGGATCGGTCTTGAAGGCGCGCGCCGGCTCGACGCTGATGACATGGTCGAGCAGCGGCCCCAGGCCGGCGCTGCGCACCGCGATGCCGAGCATGTCGGGGTCGCCGTTGCTCAGGATGCCGGCCGGGATGCCGCGCGCCTTCAGGCCTTCGAGCACCTCGCGCACCTCGGGGAAGGCGCTCAGGTGGCGGTACTGGTTCATCAGCCGGTCTTCGGACTCGGGCGTCAGCGCCAGGTTCAGCCGCGCCCCGGCATGGCGCAGGGCCGTGCGGGTGATGTCCCAGAACGGGCGGTAGCGGCTGCCGTCGGGCGCGCTCATGGTGAGGAGGCGGGTGTAGTCGATCTGCTTCTCGCGCCACAGCAGCGACAGCGCCTCGCCCCGGCCGGGGAAGAGCTGCTCGGCCGTCAGCGCGACGCTGTAGACATCGAACAGCGTGCCGTAGGCGTCGAACAGGACGGCCTGGGGAGCGGTGGCGGCGGACAGCTTGTGCATGGTGGACGCCACTTTATTGCAACCTTGCAAGATCATTGATGGCGCAAAAATTCAATGATTTGTGACTGAAATGCATGTAATTTCTGAACGGAGGACTTGTCGCCGGTGCACTCCGAGGGACCTGAGGGAGGGAAGGAGGGAGCGAAGGGGCAAGCCTCGACCCTGCACGCGGCGGCGATCACGCCGGCGTGTCGGGCTGGCCCCTGGCGGAACGGCGTGACGCGGACCCTCGGTCGGTCAGTCGGTCGCATTCGGGGGTCGCGGGCGGTTTCGACGCGCGCGACAGGCTGCCTTCAGGGCTCGAACGCCCCACCACACCCGTGGCAGCTTGCGCCTCTGGGTCGCCGGTGTCGTGGTTCCCGCTCTACCGGCGTGGGTGGCCCGCGCGCCGAGCCGGGACGCGCACAGGGGGCGACAAGTCCGTGGAAGAGAACCCCTGTGGCGTGACGTGCAGACGCGCGAACGCCGACGGGCGCCCCGAGGATTCAGGGGGCGCGCGGAGTCGGTCGGTCCGTGGTGGGCGGGGTCAGCGCAGGCGTGGCGGGCGGCGCAGCCAGCAGGGGAGCAGACGAGCGGGGAAATGGAGGGTGTCAGCCATGAATGGCTCCTGTCGACAGGTCTGAACCTGCCCACCCTCCCTGCCAAGAGAGGGGTGGCAGACCGTGCGGGTTGGCAGACCGGGACAGGACCGGCAGGGGTTGCCCCCTCCCGCACGGCCCGCCATAGACGAAGCCATGCGCGCAGCTCACGCCATCAACAGTGTTGAATGGACGTGAAAAAGCCGCGTTGGGCGCGGCTTGGGTCTGCGCCTGTCTTCCGGGCTGCCAAGCCCGTGCTCGCAGTGGGTGCGAGCGGGGCGAATCTTACCTCAGGGCCGACGAGGCGCCGTCAGGGCGACTGCTAGACTTTTGCCCAGTCGGGGGCTGGGGGGACACGCCTTCGACTCCCCCACCCAGCACAAGAACGACACCCGGATTTGTCCATGAACATCCAGCAATTAGAGAACGAGCTGTGGGAAGCGGCTGACCAGCTGCGCGCCAATTCCAAGCTCACCGCCGCCGAGTATTCGATGCCCGTGCTGGGCCTGATTTTCCTGCGCCACGCCGACAACCGCTTTCAGGCGGTCCTGCCCGAGATCGAGAAGGAGATTCCGGCGAAGATGCCTGCGGCGATGCGCGAGGAGGTCATCAAGCTGGGCTTCCAAGGCAAGGCGGCGGTCTATCTGCCCGAGGCGGCTCGCTTCAGCCGCATCGTCGATCTGCCGCAGGGCGAGCAAGTCGGCACGGTCATCGACGAGGCGATGGACGCGATCGAGGCGGAGCACGAGGTGCTCAAGGGCGCCCTGCCGCGGGGCTACACCGCCTTCGAGCCGGGGTTGCTGGCCGAGCTGGTCAAGATCTTCGACCGGCCCGCGATCAAGGCCGCCACCGGGGACGTGTTCGGGCGCATCTACGAATACTTCCTGAACAAGTTCGCCATGACCGGCGCGCAGGAAGGGGGCGAGTTCTTCACGCCGCCTTCGCTGGTGCGGATGATCGTGAACGTCATCGAGCCGGACCACGGCGTGGTGCTCGATCCGGCCTGCGGCTCGGCGGGCATGTTCGTGCAGACCAGCCACTTCATCGAGGACAGCGGCCAGCCGGACGCGCCGCATCCGTCGGTCAATGACGCCGTGATCTTCCACGGCCAGGAAAAGTCCGACATCAACACGCGGCTGGCGCGCATGAACATGGTGGTGCACGGGCTGGATGCGACCCACATCCGCCAGGGCAACACCTTCTATGACCCGATCGAGCACCTGATCGGCGGGTGCGATTTCGTCATGGCCAATCCGCCGTTCAATGTGGACAGCGTGGACACCAAGCGGGTCGAGGGGCAGGTGGGTGCGCTGGGGGAAGACGGCGTGCGTCTGCCGTTTGGCCTGCCGGGCACGAATGGCAAGACGGGCGCCATCTCGAACGCCAACAGTCTGTGGGTCCAGTATTTCTATGCCTACCTGAACGACACCGGCCGCGCCGGGTTTGTCATGGCGTCCAGCGCCTCGGATGCGGGCAACAAGGACCGCGAGATCCGCGAGAAGCTGGTCAAGACCGGCCATGTGGACGCGATGGTGGCCATCGGCAACAAGTTCTTCTACACCCGCAGCCTGCCTTGCACGCTGTGGTTCTTCGACAAGGGCAAGCCGGAGGATCTGCTCGACCAGGTGCTGATGGTCGATGCGCGCAACGTCTACACGGTGGTGTCGGCGCGCTCGCATGTGTTCACGGATGAGCAGTTGGCGAATCTGAACGCGATCGTGTGGCTGTACCGGGGCGAGTCGGACAAGTTCGTGGCGCTGCTGGGGCGGCATCAGCAGCGGGCGGACGACGGGCTGGCGATGCTGCCGGCGCGTCTTGCGGCGGACACGGCGGCGGTCGGGCGGCTGGGGGCGGTGCTTCGGGCGTTTGCCGATGGCGCGACGCTGGCGGATCTGAATGCCGACCCGGAGGATGTGCCGGTCACGCCGGCGGCGCTGGCGGCGTTCAAGGCCGATCTGGCCGCGGCCGAGGCCGAGGCGGCGACGACCCAAGCCGGTCTTGCCGCGCTGCTGGCCGCCTGCGCGCAGGCCCGTGCGGCGGTGGCGGCCACCGGCAAGGAACACAAGGACAAGGTGCGGCTGCAAGCAACGCTGGAGGCGCTGGGGCCGCAGCTCAAGGCGGCAGGCAAGACGCTGGAGGCGCGCCACAAGGTCTGGCTGAAGTTGCAGGACACGGCGGAGAAGGGCCTGCGGGCGCGGCTGTCCAAGGCGTTCGACGGCAAGGCGGCGCGCGAGGCCAAGCGGGCGCTGCTGGCAGCGGACGGGCGGCGCGGCGAGGCGCCCACGGTGCGCGACGAGGTGCTGGAGGCGCTGAAGCAGGCGGTGTATTTCATCCACCAGGGGCACTGGCTGCACAGCCGCTTTCCGAATGCGCTGTTCGAGCGCGTGCCGGGGCTGTGCACGGTGGCGACGCTGGAGGAGATCAAGGCCAACGACTACTCGCTCACGCCCGGCCGCTATGTCGGCGTGGCGGCGGCGGGCGCCGAAGACGAGGACGACTTCGCCGAGAAGCTGCGCGAGATCCACGACGAGCTGACCGAGTTGAACGACAAGGCGGCGGAGCTGTCCGGGCGCATCGCGCGCAACTTCGAGGAGTTGCTGGGATGATGCGGCTGGGTGATGCCACTGAAATGCTGGTGGGTTTTGCCTTCAAGAGCGCAGGATTTCTTGACGCTGAGGCAGAAGGAATTCCGCTCTTGCGCGGTGAAAATGTTCAGCAGGGTTATATTCGTTGGGGCGACAAGACGAAGAAGTGGTCGGTAGCGGATTCTGTCGATCTGGACAGGTATCGACTCGCCGAGGGGGATGTGATCTTGGCAATGGATCGCCCCATCGTTGGTGATGGTTTAAAAATGGCTTGGATCCAACCGGGTGATTTGCCTTCGCTGTTGGTTCAGCGGGTTTGTCGTTTGCGAGGTGTACCGGGTGTATCCCGTACCAAATACATTCGATATGTTCTGGCTGCACCAGAATTTTCGGCTCATATCCACAGCATCACAACTGGTGCCAATATCCCCCACATCAGCAGCAGAGACATTTCCGCTTATGAATTTCATCTGCCAAGCCTTAACGACCAAGCAAGAATATCCGAGGTCTTGGCAGCCTACGACGACCTGATCGCCACCAACCAGCGCCGCATCACCCTGCTCGAAGACGCCGCCCGCCTGCTGTACCGCGAGTGGTTCGTGCATCTGCGGTTTCCGGGGCATGAGTTGGTGCCGGTGCGGGATGGGGTGCCGCAGGGGTGGCGGCGCAGCCCTCTCGATCAAGCCCTGTTCTTGCAACGTGGTTTTGATCTGCCCAATGGTGACCGGGTAGCCGGCGAAGTCCCCATTTATTCTTCCACGGGAATCAATGGTTTCCACAATGAAGCCAAGGCAAAAGGCCCTGGTGTTGTGACCGGCCGAAGCGGCACCCTTGGCGTGGTTCATTACGTTCCCAATGATTACTGGCCTTTGAATACATCGCTGTGGGTCAAGGAGTTTCGTTCAGTCTCTCCGCTGCTGGCATATTTCATGTTGACCGACTTGAAGCTCGACCAGTTCAATTCGGGTGCCTCGGTGCCGACGCTGGACCGAAAGGTGGCCCACCAGATCCCGGTTCTGATTCCCGCAGGTGACGTGAACGCTCAGTTCGACGCCATCGTTCAGCCGTTGTTTGACCAGATTCACACCCTCAACGCAAACAACGCCACGACAGCCCAAGCCCGTGACCTGCTGCTGCCCAAGCTGATGTCCGGCCAGCTTGATGTCTCGTCCATCGCCCTGCCCGACGAGGTGCCCGCATGAGTCTCGAAGGCCAGCTCCTCGACCGCAAGTCGCTGCGCGCCGTCACCGGCAAGACCGCCGACTGGGGCGAGCTGGCCAAGGACTGCGTGGCGTTTGCCAACGCCGTCGGCGGCCGGCTGCTGATCGGCATCGAGGACGGCGAGGCGCTGCCCCCGCCCGACCAGCAGATCCCCGACGAGCTGCCCGACCTGCTGCGCCGCCGCCTCGGCGAACGCACCGTCAACGTGTCCGTGCAGCCCGAGATCTGCCACGCCGACAACGGCGGCGCGTACATCGAGCTGCGGGTGGCGCGTTCGCTCTCGGTGGCGTCCACCTCGGACGGCCGCTACTTCCTGCGCCTGGCCGATGTCAGCAAGCCCGTGCTGGGCGACGAGGTGATGCGCCTGGCCGCCGAGCGCTCCGCCCTGCCCTGGGAAACCAGGATCTTGCCCGGCGTGCCGCGCCACGCCGCCGACCCCGCCAGCCTCGCCGCCCTCGTGGCCGCCCTGCGCGCCTCCGACCGCGTCAAACCCTCCGTCAAGGAAAAGAGCGACGACGAACTGCTCGACCACTACCTGCTGGCCCAGGGCGACGCGCTGACCCACCTCGGCGTGCTGTGCATCGGCCGCCAGATCGACCGCGCCCGGCTCGGCACCGCCCCCGTCATCCAGTTCATCAAGCGCGACGAACACGACCGCAAGGTCAACAAGCTGAGCTGGGACGACCACACCCTGTCGCCGATGGCGCTGGTGGACGCCGTCTGGCGCGAGGTGCCCGACTTCCGCGAGTTCTACGAGATCGCCGACGGCCTGTTCCGCTCGCAGGTGCCAGCGTTCGATGAGCGCGTGGTGCGCGAACTGCTGATCAACGCCCTCGTCCACCGCCCCTACACCCAGCGCGGCGACCTCTTCATCAACCTGCACCCCGACCGGCTGGAGATCGTCAACCCCGGCCCGCTGCCGATGGGCGTGACGCCGGGCAACGTGCTGCACGCCTCGGTGCGCCGCAACGAACACCTGGCCCGGCTGTGCCACGACCTGAAGCGGATGGAGCGCGAGGGCAGCGGCTTCGACGCCATCTACGACGTGCTGCTCTCGCAGGGCCGCCCGGCGCCGCGGGTCGAGGAAGGCGCCGACTGGGTGCGCGTGACCATCGCCCGTGCCGCGCCCGACCGCCATGTCCTCGAATTCATCACCAAGGCCGGCGAGACCTACCCGCTGAGCCAGCGCGAGCGCATCGCGCTGGGCCTGCTCGCCCGCCACGAGGCGCTCACCGCCAAGGAACTCGCCGACCACCTGGAGCTGACCGGCGCCGACGCACTGCGGCCGTGGCTGGCGCGCCTGCTCGACTGGCAACTGATCGGCCAGAGCGGACGCACCCAGGCCACCCGCTACTTCGTCCAGCCCGAACTGCTGCGCACGATGGCGTTCCCGGCCGTGACCACGCTCAAGCGCATCGAGGACCACCGCCTGCGCGCGCTGGTGCTGGAGGACCTGGCGCGATACCCCCGATCCGCCTTCAGAGAAGTCCACGCCCGCATCGGCACGGAGATCCCGGCACGCCGCCTGCGCACGCTGCTCCGGCAGTTGGTCGACACGCAGGTGCTCCAGAAAAGCGGAAATTTGAAGGGGACGCGGTACCTGTTGGCCACCCGCGATTTATTGACAGAACCGGCGCCGAATCCAGACCCCTCCGGTCAATAAGATGTCAATAAACGGGCGTTCCTGCGGGGCGCGCCCTCTGCGGGAGGGCGCTGTTTATTGACAGCCCACAGCGAGCGATGTCAATAAAGACGTCCATAGAGCAGCAAAGAACAATCGACAAGGAGGGCGCCCGATGGCCCGCAAGGACTATTCCGAAGACGTGATGATCCAGGCGCCCGCCGCCGAGTTGCTGGCGCAGCAGCTCGGCTGGGACAGCGTGTTCGCTCACAACGACGAGGACTTCGGCCCCGACAGCCTGCTCGGCCGTCAGGACGACACCGAGGTGGTGCTGACCCGCGAGGTGCTGGCAGCGCTGCGGCGGCTGAACCCTGGCCTGCCGGAAGACGCCTACCGCGACGCGCTGGCGCAGGTCGTGCGGCAGGACATCACCAAGACGCTGGTGCAGGTGAACCAGGAAAAGTACGGTCTGCTGCGCGACGGGGTGCCGGTGAAGGTGCGCGATGGCGCCGGCAGGCTGGTGGACCGGCGCCTGCGCCTGATCGACTTCAACGACGCGAGCCGCAACCGCTACCAGGCCGTGCGCGAGCTGTGGGTGCGGGGCCGACTGTGGCTGCGCCGACCGGACCTGATCGGCTTCGTCAACGGCCTGCCGCTGGTGTTCATCGAACTCAAACGGTTCGATGTCCACATCGACAACGCATACAGCAAGAACTACACCGATTACCTCGACACCATCCCGCACCTGTTCCACTGGAACGCGCTGGTGGTGATCTCCAACGGCCACGATGCCCAGTACGGCGCGATCACCAGCACCCGCGAACACTTCTACCGCTGGAAACGCCACGACGAGGACGACGCCGAACCCGGCCCCAATCAGCCGCTGCTGCCACTCCTGCTGGACGGGATGCTGGACCGCCAGCGCCTGCTCGACCTCGTCGAGAACTTCATCCTGTTCGACGCCAGCGAGGGCGGCCTCCACAAGATCGTCGCCCGCAACCACCAGTACCTGGGCGTGAACCGGGTCATCGCGCGGCTCACCTCGGACGATCCCAAGATCCAGGCCGAAGTGGCCGCCGGACAGCTGGGCGTGTTCTGGCACACCCAAGGCTCGGGCAAGTCGTACTCGATGGTGTTCCTGACGGAGAAGATCCACCGCAAGCTCTCCAGCCGCTACTCCTTCGTCGTCATCACCGACCGCAACGAGCTGGACGACCAGATCGCCTCGACCTACACCAACACCGGCCGCGCCAACAGCAAGACCGACCAGGCCGCCAGCGGGGACGCCCTGCGCAAGAAGCTGCGCGACCAAAACCGCCGCTACGTGTTCGGCCTGATCCAGAAGTTCCGCGAGCGTGTGACCGAGCCGTACTCGCAGCGCGACGACATCATCGTCATCTCTGACGAAGCGCACCGCACCCAGTACGGCCGCCTCGCGCTGAACATGCGCCGTGGCCTGCCGAACGCCAAGTTCCTTGGCTTCACCGGCACCCCGCTGATCGAGCAGGACGAGAAGCAGTTGACCCGCCAGGTGTTCGGCGACTACGTCTCCATCTACGACTTCCAGCGCGCCGTCGCCGATGGCGCGACCCTGCCGCTGTTCTACGAGAACCGGGGCGAGAAGCTCAAGCTCGTCGATCCGACCCTCAGCGAACGCATCGAGCGCCACATCGAGGTGGCCCGACAGACAGCCACGCTGGACGACCCGTGGACCGACGACAAGGAGGACAAGCTCTACCGCGATCTGGCGCGCGACTATCCCGTCCTGACCTCGCCCACCCGGCTCGACACCGTGGCGCAGGACGTCGTCGATCACGTCCACCAACGCTGGCGGGTGGTCGAGAACGGTGGCGGCAAGGCGATGGTGGTCTGTCTGGACAAGCTCACCTGCGTGAAGATGCATGACCTCATCCAGACCAAGTGGCGGGACAAGACCGCCGAGCTGGATGCGAAAGTGACCGCTGAAGAAGCGCTGTTCGCCGCCAAGGGCAAGGCGATGCCAGACCTGCTGAAGAAGCACCGCGAGCAGGTGATCTGGATGCAGGAGACGGAATGCTGCGTCGTGGTGTCGCAGGAGCAGAACGAGGTGGACCAGTTCGCCAAGTGGCGCAATTTCCGCGGCGAACCGCTCGACATCACGCCGCACCGCGAAAAGATGGTCCGGCGCGATCTGGAGCGCGAATTCAAGCGGCCGGACCACCCGTTCCGCATCGCCATCGTCTGCGCCATGTGGCTGACGGGCTTCGACGTGAAGTGCCTGGCCACGCTCTACCTGGACAAGCCGATGCACGGCCACACGCTGATGCAGGCCATCGCCCGCGTCAACCGCGTCGGCGGCGGCAAGAAGCACGGTCTGATCATCGACTACAACGGGATGCTGAAAAGCCTGCGGCTGGCGCTGGCGACGTTTGCCCAGGGCGACCGGGCGGGCACAGGCAAGGGGGAAAGGGAAGGCGACACGGTGCGCGATGCGGCCGAAGCGCTGGCCGAGTACGTCGAGAGCCTGAAGCAGGCCCGTGACCATCTGACGGGGATGGGCTTCGATCTGGATGCGCTGGTGAAGGCCCCCGCAGCCGAACAGCCCACCCTGATCCTGCAGGCCGTGAACCTGCTGAGCGAAAGCGACGAGCGCCGCAAGACCTACCAGGTCATCGTGGAGGAGGTGCAGACCCGCCACCGAGGCCTGTTCCCTCATCCGGGTCTTTTCCCGCACCAGGCCGTGGAAAACGCCATCACCGCGATCCACGACAAGCTCCAGAAAGAACGCAAGACGCCGGACATCAGCGCGCTGCTGCAGTCGCTGTACGAGGTCGTCGATACCGCGCTGACGACGGATGGCCGGGCACCCACCCATGTGATACGACAGTCCGAGGCCCGCTACGACCTGTCCAAGATCGACTTCAACCGACTGCGCGCCGAGTTCGAGCGTGTCCCGTTCAAGCACATCGTCGCGCTGAACCTGAAGGACAAGATCGAGGCGCGTCTGGCCTCGATGGTGACGCGCAACCCAACGCGGGTCGATCTGTACGAGCGTTATCAGAAGATCGTGCAGGCCTACAACCAGGACAAGGATGCCGCCCAGATCCAGAAGGTGATGGACGACCTGTTCGCCTTCTACGACCGGCTGGACACGGAAGAAAAACGCTACGAACGCGAGCAACTGGACAACGAGGATCAGCTCGCCGTGTTCGATCTGCTCAGCAAGGAAACGCTGACCAAGGGCAACCGGGACGCCATCAAGACGGTCGCGCGCGAACTGTTGAACAAGCTGATCCAGGGCAAGTTGCAGATCGACCACTGGCGTGAAAAGGCCACCGCGCAGGCCCAGGTGAAAGCCGAGATCCTCAACCACCTGTTTGCCCATCTGCCGTCAGACGCCTACGACGCCGACGAGATCAGCCTGAAGGCGGGCGCCTTGTTCACGCACATCTACACCTCGAATCTGGGAGGCGGCGCAAGGATGTACCACTGAAGGAATGCGTCGCGGGAGATCGCCAGCGCCTTGGGGATGTGCTCCAGCGCATCGGCCGCTCATCTCCGTCCACCCGCCCCTTCCGCCGCTCTTGCCCATCCCCCACCCCGCATGGACCGCCTCAAGCAGCTCGAAACCTTCGCCGCCGTCGTCAGCCGCGGCAGCCTGAGCGCCGCCGCGCAGGCCGAGGGCGTGGCGCCCGCCGTGATCGGCCGGCGGCTCGACGCGCTGGAAGAACGCCTGGGCGTGAAGCTGATGGTGCGCACCACGCGCCGGCTCAGCCTCACGCACGAGGGCAGCGCCTTCCTGGAGGACTGCACCCGCATCCTGGCCGACATCGCCAGCGCCGAGGCCAGCGTCAGCGCCGGCGGCGTCAAGGCCAGCGGCCATGTGCGCATCACCGCGCCGGGCGGCTTCGGCCGGCGCCATGTCGCGCCGCTGGTGCCGGGCTTCCTGGCGCAGCACCCGGAGGTGTCGCTGTCGCTGAACCTCTCCGACCGGGTGATCGATCTGGTCAACGAGGGCTACGACTGCGCGGTGCGGGTGGGCGACCTGCCCGACTCCAGCCTGATCTCGGTGCGGCTGGCGGACAACCGCCGCCGCTGCGTGGCCGCGCCGTCCTACCTCGCGCGGGCCGGCACGCCGCAGCAGCCGCTCGACCTGATGCGCCACGACTGCCTGACGCTCAGCTCCGAAGCCAGCCAGTCGCGCGGCTGGGCGTTCCTGATCGACGGCGCGGTGCAGCACCTGCGGCCACCCGGCCGGCTCGACTGCTCGGACGGCCAGGTGCTGCACGCCTGGTGCCTGCAGGGCCTCGGGGTCGCGTGGCGCAGCACGTGGGAGGTGGAGGCGGACCTGCGCGCCGGACGCCTCGTCAGCGTGCTCGATGACCACGCCGCACCGCCCAACGGCATCTACGCGGTGCTGCCCCATGTGCGGCACCTGCCGCTGCGGGTGCGGCTGTGGGTGGACTTTCTCAAGCACAGCTACAGCGCGCCGGGCTACTGGGGCGCCAGCTGAGTCGCCAGCCGGATCGCAGGTGGCCGCGGCTGGCATGATCACTGCTTGGCGGTAACAATTCATACCAGACGGAGAAGCGCACCATGAAATGGGATGGACAACGCGAAAGCGATCAGGTCGAAGACCGGCGCAGCCAGGGTGGTCTCAGCAGCGGTGACAGGCCATCGGGGGGCGGCCGGCGCGGTGTCGGACTGGGCACGATCGCGCTGGCGGTGGTGGCGGGCTGGGTGTTCGGCATCAACCCGATGACGGTGATCAGCGTGCTCGGCGGCATGGGCGGCAGCGCACCCGACGCGGTGCAGCAGGCACCCGCCAGCGCGCCGCGCACGGCACCGCAGGACCAGGACGCCCGCTTCATCTCGACCGTGCTCGCCTCGACCGAAGACGTGTGGGACGGCGTGTTCCGCCAGGCCAATGCACAGTACCAGCGGCCGGGTCTGGTGCTCTACAGCAACGCCACCCGCACCGCCTGCGGCACCGGCCAGGCGGCGATGGGCCCGTTCTACTGCCCCGGCGACTCGAAGGTCTACCTCGACCTCGACTTCTTCGAGACCATGCGCCGCCAGCTCGGTGCGCCGGGCGACTTCGCCCAGGCCTATGTCGTCGCCCACGAGGTCGGCCACCACGTGCAGCACCTGATGGGCATCACCGACAAGATCGACGCCATGCGCGACCGCGTCAGCGAGGCACAGGGCAACGCGCTGTCGGTGCGGCTGGAGCTGCAGGCCGACTGCTTCGCCGGCGTCTGGGCCTACCACGCGCAGCAGGCGAAGAACTGGCTCGAACAGGGCGACCTCGAAGAGGCGATGACTGCAGCGTCGCAGATCGGCGACGACACGCTGCAGCGCAATGCCGGGGAGCGCATCCGCCCGGAAAGCTTCACCCACGGCAGCAGCCAGCAGCGCATGACCTGGTTCAGGCGCGGACTGCAGACGGGGCAGCTCGCGCAGTGCGACAGCTTCCAGAACCAGCTCTGACCGCCGCGCCCCGTCCCCGCTCTCAGCCTTGCCGGCAGCGCGGGCACACGGTGTAGCGCACGACCAGCCGGGGCGATGCCACCTGCTCGGGCGCCTGCCATGGCTGGCCGGCCGGCTGCAGCCGCAGACACAGGCTGCAGCGCCAGACGCCCCCCGCCCCCTCACCCGCCGGGCGTTCATCGGGGAGGCACACCAGCGGCCGCAGTCGGGGCTGCTGCTCGATCAGGCCGTGCTGGATGCGCACGCCGCCGCCACCCAGGGGCACCAGCGTCATCTCCAGACTGCGCCGCACCGTGGGCGTGTCGCAGCGGTAGCGCAGCCTGCGGGGCTGGCCCAGCAGACGCACGGCCTGCAAGGCGGCGTCCATGTACATGCGGGTCGCATCGCCCGAGATGAACTGGTGCAGCGGCCGACCGATCACGCCAGCCTGCAGCGCACCAGCCGCCCCGCCCCCCTGGCGTGCAACGGCGTCCCATTCGGGGCACACCGCCATGACGCAGCCAGCCGCATCGATCTCGTACCAGGTCGCGATGTCGACCGTGGTGACTGCCCCGGAGGGCGCCTCAGGCATGGCACCAGCCCTGCCGGTGGTCGAGCAGCCACTGCGTGGACAGCTCGGCGCTCATCGGCCGGCCGACGTGGAAGCCCTGGATGCCCACCGGGATCGGACCGCCCCGGAAGTGCTCCATCTGCGCAGACGTCTCGACCCCCTCGGCGACCACCTGCAGGCCCAGGGCCTGTCCGAGGCCGAGGATGGCGGCCACGATCTCGCGGTCATCCCTGCGGTCGAGCACCCCGTGGACGAAGCTGCGGTCGATCTTCAGCTCGTTGAGCGGCAGCCGGCGCAGGTAGCCCAGCGACGAGTAACCGGTGCCGAAGTCGTCGAGCGACATCTGCACGCCCAGCTGGTCGAGCTGCTGCAGCAGCTGCGTGAGCGCCTCGTCGTGCTGCAGCAGGGCACTCTCGGTCAGCTCCAGCATCAGCCGCTCGCCCGGCAGCTTGTGGCGGATCAGCGCCTGCTGGAGACCTTCGGCAAAGCTGCGGTCGCGCAGCTGGCGCGGTGCGACGTTGACCGACATGCGCACGGCATCCAGCCCGACCGCGCGCCAGGCCGCCAGCTGCCGGCAGGCCTCGTCGAGCACCCAGCGACCGATCAGGTCGATCAGCGACGACTGCTCGGCAATCGGCAGGAACACCGACGGCGCGATCAGGTCGCCGCCCTCCGGCTGCCAGCGCAGCAGCGCCTCGACGCCCAGGACCCGGCCGGTGAGGCCATCGACCTGCGGCTGGTAGTGCAGCACCAGCTCGTCGCTCCTGAGCGCCTGGCGCAGACCACTCTCGATCATCAGCCGCGTGCGGGCGCTGTCGCCCACCTCGGTCGAGAAGAACTCGTAGCCGCCGCGCCAGGCCGCCTTGGCGCGGTACATCGCCGCATCGGCATGGCGCAGCAGCGTCGCGCCGTCGGTGGCATCGCCGGGGTACATCGCGATGCCGACGGTGGCCCCCGTGGTCAGCAGCCGGCCCTGGAAGGGCATGTCCTGCGCCAGGGCCTTGCGGATGCGCTCCACGGTCTGCAGGCACTCGTGGCGGCTCGTGTTCTCCAGCAGCAGCACGAACTCGTCGCCGCCCAGCCGCGCCAGCGTGTCGGCGCTGCGCACCCCGTCGGCGATGCGCCGGGCCGCCATGCGCAGCACCTCGTCACCGACATCGTGGCCGAGGCTGTCGTTGATGGTCTTGAAGTGGTCGAGATCGATGAAGCACAGCGCGATCTCGCTCTGGTGCCGCCGTGCGGAGTCGATGGCGTGGGTGAGCCGGTCGGTGAGCAGATTGCGGTTGGGCAGACCGGTCAGCGTGTCGTGGGTGGCCAGGTGGCGCATGTTCTCGCGCGACTCGGTCAGGGCCGACACGTCGGTCAGCACCATCACCACCTGCGACAGGCTGCCCGCCTCGTCGTGGATCGCGCTGGCCGACAGCCAGCCCGTGAACAGCGTGCCCGCGGCCGTGCGCGCACGGGAGACTTCGCCCTGCCAGCGCCCGCTCTGCGCGATCTGCCGCAGGACCTCGTCGAAGAAGCCGGCGCCATGGTGCTGGGCGTCGAACAGGGCCGGCAGCAGCTCGCCGAGCAGCGCCGCTTCGGTGTACCCGGTCAGGCGACAGAACGCCCCATTGACCCGGCGAATCCGGCCGGCGGCATCCAGGATCAGCAATCCTTCTGTCGTCGCCTCGAACACCTGCGCGGCAATGCGCAGCGCCTCGTCGGCCTCGTGCGACGCCGTGGTGTCGACCGCCTGCAGGCAGATCGACTCCAGCGTGCCGGCGGCATCGTAAAGCCCGAAGCGGGTCGCCCACCAGCAGCGCTCCCGGCCGCCGATCTCGAAACGCTCGTCGCACTCGACGGGCTCGTTGTCGCGCAACAGCTCGAAATCACGCAGGCGCAGTGCCCGGGCCGTGGCCGCTGGCAACGCCTGCTCGTCGGTGCGACCCAGCAGCGCCGACACCTCCACGCCCAGGAAGGCCGCGTAGTGGCTGTTGACGAACTCGTAGCGCCCGCCGGTGTCCTTGATCGCGATCAGCGCCCGACCGTGGTTGAGGACGGACAGCAGCCGCTGCTCGACGCGCCGGGTGTGGCGCTCGGCCAGCGCCAGGTCGGTGTTGTCGACCACGGTCAGCACCACGCCGCGGCGCTCGCCACCCAGCACGTTGTGGCTGAGGTGCAGCACGTACTCGCGCCCCTCGGCCGAGGGCGGCAGCGCCAGCGTGGTCGGGCTGGCCGAGCCGTGGGCACGGACCACCGGCGCCAGCAGGTCATCGATGCCGTCGGGCAGACGCACCGTGGACAAGGGCAGGCCCTCCGCGCCGGGGCTGATGTTGAACAGCCGGGCTGCGGCCACGTTGTAGCGGCTGATGCGGTACTGGTCGTCAATCACCAGCAGCGGCATGGCGATGCTGTTCTGGACACTCTGCAGTTCCTCGGCGAGCTGCTGGTGTCGGCGCCACTGGTGGTTGAGTTCGGCGTTGACGGTGGCCAGTTCCTGGTTGGTCGCCTGCAGCTCCTCGTTGGCGGATTCCAGCTCCTCGTTGCTGGCCTGGAGTTCCTCGTTGGTCGCCTGCGATTCCTCGTTGAGCGCCTGCATCTCCTCGTTGAAGGATTCGAGCTGCTCGATCAGGCTCTTCATGCGCTCGCGGGCATCGGCGAGTTCGAGCGCCTCGCGGCTCTCCAGCGACAGCGCGCCCGGGGCGCGGCGCAGGCGCGGCGGCTGGGCCTGGAAGGCCAGCAGCACCTGGCGCTGCAGCGGCACGTCGTCGATCACATGCAGCACGACTTCCCAGTGCTGGCGTCGGCGGCCGTCCTTGAGCACCACCGACGTGCGGTGCGTGTCACGACCGCCATCACCGACCAGCGCGCACAGCAGCCGCAGTTCGGCCTCGAGCTCCGGCCGCGCGAGCGACAGCAGGTCGAAGCGCTGCGGCCCGGCGCGCAGCTGCAGGAAGGCCGACACGTCGCCATGCACCTGCAGCACCCGCAACCGCTCGTCGAGCAGCACGCAGGGCGGCAAGTAACGCTGCGCGCCCTGGCGCAGCAGGCGCAGCTCCATCAAGTAGTTCGTCTCCGGGCGCGTCTTCGTCAGGGCGGGGACCGTCTCCGCCACCGGGAGCAGCGCCACCGCCTGCAGCGGCGTCGGCCCGATGCGCCGCTCGTAGAGCCGTACCTCGCGCCCGAGGTGGCGAAACAGCGCCTCGCTGTGCAGCACCGACTCGTTCTGCCCCAGCATCATCAAGCCGCCGGGACGCAGCGCGTAATGGAACATCCGCATGACCCGCTCTTGCGCCTGCGGCTTGAGGTAGATCAGCACGTTGCGGCAGCTGACCATGTCGAGCCGCGGGAACGGGGGATCGCGGGTCAGGTCGTGGCGCGAGAACACGATGCACTCGCGCAGCGCCTTGGAGACCTCGGCCTGTGTGCCCCAGGGCTGGAAGTGGTGGACGCGGAAGCGCTCCGGCAGCGCCGCCAGCGCCTGCGGATCGTAGATGCCGCGCCGGGCGCGCTGCAGCGCGTCCAGGTCCAGGTCGGTGGCGAAGATCTGCAGCGGGTGGTCCTTGGCACGGTCACCGAGTGCATCGATCCAGACCATCGCGATGGAGTACGCCTCCTCGCCGGTGGCACAGCCGGCCACCCAGACGCGGATCGGCTCGCCCACCGGCTTGTGCACGGCGCAGCGCGTGACCTGCTCCAGCAAGTAGTCGAACGCCAGCGGGTTGCGCCAGAACGAGGTGACCGAGATCAGGGTCTCGCGGGCGAGGTATTCCAGCTCCTGCGGGTCGTCGCGGGTCAGCTCCAGATAGTCGGCCAGATGGGCCACTTCGCGGGCCTGGAGTCGCCGCGCAAGACGGCGCAGCAGCGTGCCTTCCTTGTAGTCGGACAGGTTGACGCCACAGCGCCGGCGCACCCGCTGCAGCAGCTCGGCCATCTGCGCGTCGTCACCCAGCTGCGGGACGGGGAGCACCTCGTCTTCCACATGGTCGCGCGCGGCCACGATGTCCGAGACGGTCACGGGCGGTGCGCCCGGGTCGCGCGCCCAGTGGCGCAGCGCCCGGCCCATTTCATCGAGCGACATCATCCGGTCGAAGCCGACCGAGCGGCTAGCGGCCTCGGGCATGCCGGTGTAGCGGGCGCTGTCGCTGGTCTGCACCAGCACCAGCCCACCGGTGTCCCGGATGCGCTGCAGGCCCTGTGCACCGTCCGAACCGGTGCCCGAGAGCACGATGCCGGCGGCCCGGTGACCGAGCTGCAGCGCCAGCGACTGGAAGAACAGGTTGATCGACGGCCGGGGCAGCGAGTGCGGCTCGGGCTCGGTCAGCCGCAGCACCGTGCCATCGAATGCAATGTGCGCATTGGTCGGCGTGATCAGGATTTCGTCCGGACGCGGGGCGTCCCCATCGTGGATCTCGCGCACCGGCATCGGCGTGTGCGAACGCAGGATGTCGGGCAGCATCGAGCGGTGTGTCGGCGACATGTGCTGCAGCACGACGAAACACAGCCCATGGTCGGCCGGCAGCGCCGCCAGCAGCAGCCGCAGGCTCTCGAGTCCGCCGGCAGAAGCCCCGATCCCGACGAGCTTGGGTACGGGTTCGGCCACCGTCTTCACGACAGGCAAAGGAAGGGAGCCGTCATCTGTCATGGCCATCCTGGAGGTGCACCGTGTGCTCGGAGCGCAACCATCAGCGACCCGATCCGGAAAAACTTTGATTGAACCACAATCGGGCAACAGGGCGCCCGGACTTTCTCACGGCAGACCCGCACCGAAGTGCCACGCCACCACCGCGAAGCTGCCGAAGGCCAGCACGGTCGAGGCCAGGATGATGCGCGCCACGCGGCCATTGTCGGCGCCGTAGCGCTCGGCCAGCAGCGAGACGTTGCTGGCGCTCGGCAGCGCGGCGGCCAGCACCAGCACCATCCGCTGGAAATCGCTCAGCGCCAGGCCCGCGGCCTGCGCGGCCGAAGCGGCCGCCCACACCAGCAGCGGGTGCACCACCAGCTTGATCAGCGCCACCGGCAGATAGCGCGCCGCCGGCATCGGCGCACCGGGGTGGCCCTGTGCGTCCAGCCCCGAGCGCCACAGCACCGCACCGATCGTGAACAGCGCGACCGGGCTGGCCGCGTCGGCGAGCATGGCCACGACCTTCGCCAGCGGCCCGGGCAGCGTGCACCCGGTCACCGACGCCAGCGCGCCCAGCCCGATCGACCACGGCAGCGGGTTGCCCAGCGCCGCGCGCAGCGAACGCACGACCGCCGCGCGGGCCGCCGCGGCGTCGCCCGCATGGCTGGCGGCCGGGTGGTCGTGGTGCAGCTGCGCGATGGCAATGCACAGCGAGCTGGTGACGAACAGGTCCGCCAGCACCGTGGTGATGGTCGGCCCCGCCGCGGCCGGCCCGACCAGCGCCACCAGCAGCGGCACGCCCATGAAGCCCGTGTTCGGGAAGGCCGCCACCAGCGCGCCGAACGCCGCGTCGCGCAGATTGCCAGCGGTCCGGCGGGTCATCGCCACGGTGAGCCCCACCACCACCAGCGCACACAGCAGGTACACCCCCAGCACCACCGGATCGAACAGCTCGCGCACCGGCAGGTTCGCGCCGAAGCGGAACAGCATGCAGGGCAGCGCGAAGTACAGGACAAACGCATTCATGCCCGGCACCGCCGCCAGCGGCAGCAAGCCCCGCCGCGCCGCGAGGTAGCCGATCAGGATCAGAGCAAAGAAGGGAATGGTGACGGAGAAGATGGCGTGCATGGAAGAACAGTATCCCAGCCAGCGGCCTCTCTGGCGCGCGCCGTCCCGGCGATCAGGTCGCAGCAGCCCGGGCACGGCGGCGACAATGTGCGCACTGTTCCGGAGGCCCGCCCCTTGAGTTCCCTGAGTCCCCCCCCTTCCGCATTCCAGTGGCTCGCCCGCGTGGCCACCGGGATGTCCCTGCTGTGCGCCATCGGCCTGACCGGGCTGTACCACTTCGGCCCGGCGCGCAGCGGCTGGGCCGAGCTGCTGCGCTACGTGCCGTTCCTGCTCTACACAGTGCCGGCGGTACTCGCGCTGCTGCTGTCGCTGGCACTGGGCTGGTGGTGGCGGCTGGGCGCGCTGCTGGCGCTCGGCCTGATGGGCACGGCGGTGATGGACCTGCGCCTGGGCCTGGGCCGCACCGACCTGCCGCCGGACGCGCCGGGCACCCGCACCGTGCGCTTCATGACCTACAACATCAAGTCCTACCGCGCGGCGTTCCGCGAGGGCGGCTTCGTGCCGCTGAACAACGAGATCGAACAGCACCAGCCCGACATCCTCGTGATGCAGGACGCCCGCGAGGTGTCGCGCCAGGGCGACCTGCCCTACGGCATGCGCGAGGTGCTGCCGAAGCACAAGCTCTACGCCCACGGGCAGTACGCGATCGCCAGCCGGTTCCCGATCAGCGGCTGCGCCCCGGCAGACATGTCGCTGCAGCACGAGCAGTTCGACTACGTGCGCTGCACGGTGAACATCGATGGCACGCGCGTCGACCTTGTCACCGCCCACCTGCTCACCCCGCGCGAAGGCCTGAACGCCACCCGCGAAGACCGCCTGCAGAGCCTGGAGGAATGGCGCGACAACTTCGCCGACCGGCTGAGCCAGGCCGAGCGCATCGCCACCGCGCTGGCTCCGCTGAAGCACCCCACCATCCTCGCCGGCGACCTGAACGCCCCCGAGCACTCGGTCGTCGTGCGCACGCTGCTCGATCTGGGGCTGCGCGACGCCTTCTCGGCGGCGGGCCGCGGCTGGGGCTTCACGCACGGCCACTCGCTCCAGCCGGGCGTGAGCTTCCTGCGCATCGACCACATCCTCGTCAGCCCGGAGATCGGCGTGCGCGACGCATGGATCGGCTGGCGCGGCGGCTCGGAGCACCGGCCCGTGGTGGCCGATCTGGTGATCCCGACGAAGACGGCCAAGCCATGAGCCGCCGCGCCATGCCCAACGTGATCCACAGCGCGTTCTACCGCTTCACCCGGCTCGACGATCCCGCCGCCACCGCCGAGGTGCTGCGTGCGCGCAGCCGCGACACCGGCGTGCTCGGCAGCCTGGTCGTCGCGACCGAAGGCCTCAGCGGCGTGGTCGCCGGCCCGGCCGAGGCCGTGGCCGCCTTCGAGGCCGCGCTGGTCGGTGACCCGCTCTTCGGCGGCGCCTTCGCCGGCCTGCATTTCAAGCGCAGCGCCTGCACGACCGAGCCCTTCGCCCGGATGAAGGTCCACGTCAAGCCGGAGATCGTCGCCCTCGGCCTCGACGGTGTCAGCGGTCTGGACGAAACCGCGGAACAGCGCGCCGCGACCCACCTCAGCCCTGCCGCCTGGCGCGCGTTGCTCACAGGCGGCGACGTGGTGGTGCTCGACAACCGCAACCGCTTCGAGTGGCGGCTCGGGCGCTTCCGTGGTGCGGTCGATCCGGATGTGGATAACTTTCGGGACTTCGCCGAGCTGGTCCGCAGCCAGGCGCCTCTGTGGAAATCCTGTGGACAACGTGTGGCGATGTACTGCACCGGCGGCATCCGCTGCGAGAAGACGGGGGTGTGGATGCGCGAGGCACTCGGGCTGGAGGTGTTCCAGCTCGACGGCGGCATCCTGCACTACCTGGAACAGACCGCCGCCGCACCGGACGCCGACGACCTCTGGCGCGGCGAGTGCTTCGTGTTCGACAACCGGATCGCGCTCGACGCACAGCTGCGCGAAACCCCGACCACCGCCGAGCAGGTCTACGACCCGGCGCAGCCGGACGAGGCGTGGCGGCTCGAACGCGCCCGCCGGCTCGACACGGCCACCGGCGCATGAGCCGCGCCCGGCCCGCCTGGACGCCGCCGATGCGCGACGGCGTGAGCGCCAGCCGCGTGGCCGTCACGCCGGGACCGTGGCGCACGGTGCTGGACTTTCTTGTCCACAGGTTATCCACAATCTCGGAGACTGGCTGGCGCGAGCGGCTCGGACGCGGCGAGGTGCTCGATGCACAGGGCCTGGCCCTCGCGGCGGAGGCGCCCTGCGTTGTCCACAGCACGCTCTGGTACTGGCGCACGCTGGACGCGCCCGAGCCGCGCATCCCGTTCGAGGTCGAGGTGCTGCACCAGGACGACTGGCTGCTGGCTGTGGACAAGCCGCATTTCCTGCCGATGACGCCCAAGGGCCGCTATGTGCAGGAGACGCTGCTGGTGCGGCTGAAGCGGCTGACCGGCATCGAGACGCTGGTGCCGATGCACCGGCTGGACCGGGAGACGGCCGGCGTCGTGCTGTTCTCGGTGCGGCCGGAGACGCGGCATGCGTACCAGTCGATGTTCCGGGACCGGGTGATCCACAAGGTCTACGAAGCGGTGGCGCCGTGGTCCGACGCGCTGGCGGCCACGCTGCCGCTGGAGCGCCGCAGCCGGCTGGCCGAGCGCGAGGACGCCTTCATGCAGATGCACGAGGTGGACGGCGAGCCGAACGCCGTGACCCGCATCGAGTTGATCGAGCGCCACGGCCCGCTGGCCCGCTACCGCCTGACGCCGCAGACGGGGCAGAAGCACCAGCTGCGGGTCCACCTGAATGCGCTGGGCATCCCGATCGTCGGCGACCGGATCTATCCCGTGCTGCAGCCGGATCTGCTGCCGGGCGCCGAGCCGGACTACACGGAGCCGCTGCGGCTGCTGGCGCGGGAGATCGCGTTCACGGATCCGGTGACGGGGGAGGCGCGGCGGTTCGCGAGTCGGCGTGGACTGCGCGTGGACGGTCCGGCGCAGGTCTCTGACCGTCATGCAAGCCCTGCGCTGTCGAGCGCCAGCATCACCAGCGCCGCCCGCGCCCGGCTCGCGCCGACGTAGAGCCACTCCGGATGTTGCCCGGCCTTTCGGTCCAGTCCGGCGACGATCACCACGTCCGCCTCCAGCCCCTTGAAGCCCTGGATCGTGCCGATGCGCACCTGCCCCGGCACGGCATTCACCACATCGAGGTTGAGCGTCACCTCGTCCAGCCCCGCCGCCCAGCCTGAAGTCGCGTTGGTGTGGCGGTAGGGCGCGAGGATCACCACCTGCTCCGGGCGCAGGCCGTCGCGCTTGAGCAGCGTGCGCAAGACCTGCCGCAACTGCGCCGCCATCTCGGCGAAATCGCCGCTGTGCTGGAGTTGCGGCGCCGGCCCGTGCTCGACGCGGAACTCGGTCGGCACCACGCACTGCCCGAGCAAGGCCGCCCGCTCGCCGATCGGCCGGGCATTGCGCAGGTTCGCCTCCAGCACCAGCGGCTCGGCGGCGAACGGCGGGTCCCACTGCGCCTGCGCGCGGAACACCGACTGGCGCCGGTCGAAGAAGCAGTACCACGAGAACCCCGTTGCACCCAGCGACTCCAGCGCCACCCACCACGTCGGCGAGAAGTCGGCCGCCTCGTCCACGATCAGCGTGTCGAAGCGGATGTCCAGCAACTCGGCCGCGTTCAGCAGCAGCTCGGCGCAGTCCTCGTTGAAGAACTGGCGCCGCGCCGCGTCGTCGGCCGGCACCTTGAAGCCCAGCCCGGATTGCTCCGCCAGCAGCTTCACCAGCTCATGGAAGTTGCACACCGTCAGGCCCGGCACGCCGTCGAGCTGCGCCGAGAGGTGCAAGGCCAGCGCCCGGTTGAAGCAGGTGAGCAGGACAGATTTGCCCTGCGCCGCATGCGCACGCGCCAGCGTCACCGCCAGCATCGTCTTGCCCGAACCGGCGCCGCCCTCGACCAGCAGGCGTGACTGGCTCCGCAGCAGCCGCAGGGCGTGGATCTGCGCGTCGGTCGCCCGCTGCAGCGCCGACACCGTGTCATCGACGCGGCTGCCCAGCGGCACGAGCAGGTGGCAGTCCGGCGCCAACAGGTCGCGCAACACCTGCTGCTGCTGGCGGGTCCATGGCTTCGGATCGGGGACGGCCTCGCGCAGCAGCCTGGTCAGCGCCGGGGCGGGGTCAGCCAGGTCGCTGCGGTCGAGCAGGAAGGACCGCGAGGGGATTTCACAGCCGGGCAGCGGGCCGCTCCAGTTCACCTCGGGAAACCAGGCGGCGTGGGTGATGCTCAGGCCGTCCACCGTGTCGCGGCCGAGGCGTTTGTGGAGTTTCTCGATCAGTGCGTAGCGGTTGCGGCGCGCCTGCGAGAACGGCGACTGCTTCATCTCCAGCCCGGACGCATAGAACCACCGCCCCTCGCGCACCTCGACCGCGCCCGCCTTGACCTCGAACACGATCAGGCCGTGCTGCGGGTGGAAGACGATGACGTCCGCTTCGCCGATGCTTTCGCCGTGGCGCGTGAGGGTGCGCCATTCGACGGTGTGGAAGTGCTGCCAGGGGGCGGGGAGAAGGGTGAGGGCAGTTAGGACTCGGGTTTCGGCGCGGTGGCCAGCGGCGTGAATAGGCAACATCTTTTTAATCACGCCCTATCGGAAACATATTTTGCGAAGACGTGCCGACTAAAATCCATTCCCGCTTCCTTGCTATAGATATCACTGATCAATCTTGGATAATTGGTGGAAAACATACTGACGCCCGAATTGAGGAATACTGACATCATTTGGCTGTGTTCTTTATATTTAGAGTAACTGCCAAACGCTTGAGTTGAAATGGCTTTCCCGGTTCTGCACCAAATAGCAAAGTGTTCGCAATTGTTGGTAAGCAGTGAATACCCGGCAGTGCCGAGCTTTGACTTTGCTCCTGCCAAAGAACTTTGTAATGAAATGCCTTCAGTGGCAGTTGCTTCAAAAGCCATGACATCAATTTTTCCGGAGCCTTCTGTGAAGGCACCAATCGGCGTAAATTCTATTCTCCCGTTTGGGAAATTAATAATGCATCTCTCTCCCTCATATATTCCATAACGATCATAGTTGTGCCTGTTTTCGCGCATCACACAACCCGGAGATAGCCTGTTTTTTTCAGGATCTGGGTCGGCATTTATTTCGTTAACAGCATCTTTTGCCAAATCCCATAATACTGGGACTGGGCCAAGTATACCCAATTTAAACCAACTAAATACCATACTTCTGAATCCATTTTTTGTGCAGTTTGTTCTAATTTGCTATTTTCTCAGCGCGTATTAAAACTCTGCGGGTGCGGTGGCCGCTGGTTTGGGCGGCGGTAGAAGGCAGGTTCATCAAAAAGCCACGTCTGTGGATCAAATGCAGTCATTATGGTGCTGATAGTTTCATATCCGGCATCAGCACCGCAGCCAGTCCAACATTTCTTTGGCATCGGTGGACCCCTTGGATGCAGCCATTCGAAAAAGCTTTACAGCTTCATCTTTGTTCATGAGTTCTCCCTCGCCGTGATAAGTCATATAGGCCACCCAGTACAGCGCGTGTGCATGTCCCGTTGCAGCGGCATTTTGATAGTAGAACATAGATTTCTCAAGATCCTTGTCTACATGTTTTCCGTAATAAAAAAGTTCAGCCAGTGTCACTGACGCTTCTGCATGTCCGTAGGCATCTGCCGCCAAGAAGCAATCCAATGCCTGTGATATGTCTTCTTTGGTTCCAGCCTCAATATGCCGCAGCCCAATTTTGTAATTCACTTCGGCTATGCTGTTTGGATGTTTTTTGGGAAGGATCTGTTTAATAAAATTTTTTTGAAGAGTGATTTTTGTTGGCGTTGGTTTATTGGCCAGTCGTAGTTCGTCATTTTTTGAAGGTACAGCGGAGTCAAGGCTGACCGATTCAACAACATTTCCTGTCGGTTTTGAGATCGTGCTGATACGGCGCAAGTCATTAAGCTCTTGCCGTAAACGTTGCTCGCTTTCAGCCAACAGACAAATATAATGCGAGAGGATCTTCGCATCGGTATTCGGCGGAAGAAATTTCGCCAAAAGATCCTGGGATTGGTTGTTCAAAGTGGTGGCCATCATTTTTGCGTCCGTGAAATTTCGCACAGATTGCCGCTCTGACCTGCCTCGGCCTGATCACGGTACAAAACGGTACAGATCGCAATCTTGGAAGAGCCAATTGCGCGACCGAAAACTCGTTGCCCGGAGGCTCCTCCTGGCACTTCCAGGCGCAGCTTGAACAGGCCAATGTCGCCTTCGCGGAGGAGTCCCTTGTGCGCTGTCGGGGACTGCGTATGGGGGAAACAGGAAGTGCCGCTGTTGCTGGCGTAAGTTTTGATATTAGATTTAGCCTTGTGAAGGATGCCAAGTCTTTTTTCGTATTCATTTGACATGTAACCTCACTTGAAAAAGTATTTCATCTCAGGCCGCATATTCAACTTAAACGGCAATTGGCGACAATATTCAATGATTCGATTCCGCTCATGCGGAGGCATCGCCATCAGGCGCTGCTTCATCATCGATATGACTCCTTCCGCAGGTTCTGGACAAGGCGATGGAATCCGTGAAATATTCAGACTCCCGGCCAGCAAGGCAAGATCGCCCGGAGACACGGAATTCCAGAAATTGCGGTAAATGACAGGCAGAAACGCGACCAGTTGCTCCAAGCTCATCGGGCTGCCCTGCGCCAATTGCGAGCGCAGCAGCTTGTTTTCGGCGCGCAATTGGGCCATCTCGGACTTGTTCGACTGCTGCTCCAGCAGCGCCGTGCGCTCCGCCAGTCTATCGAGGTAGCGATAAATCACCGACTGATCGCTGTAGTTGCGGAAAAAATCCTGGATATCGATCGGGGTTGGCATCAGGAAGGCCTGCGCTCAGTTGAATTTAAGCCAGATGCTGCTGGGCAGCTTGGCGCAGTTTCTGTACAAGCGGATCCGTGTCTGTTGCATACCGTGTCAAGAAGTCTCTGTAGGCGCGCTGTGCAGCTGGCGCGTCGCCTGTCATGTTGGCCAGCACGACACCTATGTTGAAGGCACTCAGGGCGCGAAGCTGGTGCGCCGCGTCCGAGACATCTGGTAGCGGCAGATCAGCTATTTCGCGGTACAGGGCCAGCGCGTCCGTGCCACGTTCAGCATGGAATGCATGATTGAAGAGCGCATCCAGGATTTCGCCAGATACCTTCGTGTCTTCTGCGGCGTTCCGATAGGCTGCGAGCAGTACCTGTTGGTGCTCGAATGCATCCTTGGCCTGTTGCAGTTCTTCGGTTTTCGCCTTCAGTTGCTGCGTCAATGACTGAACCGACTCGACCAACGTCTGCACCTGCGCATCCCGCCGCAGCTTGTCCTCGGCCATCAGTTGCAAGTAGGACTCCAGCACCGCCGAGTGCTGGAATGCAGAAAGGAACGTACCGAGTGCGGGTGGATCTGCGGGCCTCACGCGGCCTCCTGGGCACGCTGGTAGTGATCCCGGTAGCGGGCCTCCAGCAGCGATAGGGCCAACAGTGTTGCGGTGAACCGCTCGGCGGACAGTATGGGTAGGTGCTCCCGTGCGGTTTCCACCATGCGCGTGAAACTGCTGTCCAGTGCGGCCAATGCTGCTTGGTGAGGCCCCGAAAGCGCAGCCTTGAAGATTTGCTGCATGTCCTCTGTGCTGGCATCCACGCCATCCAGCGTTCGGTCCATCACGGCGAACAATGTCTCTGTGGGTTTCAGCGTTGCGTGCACCACCATGATCCAGTAGTCCGCCCACCAAGCCGACAGCGGATGGTTCTGCGGCGGGGGGGCAGGCAGGGTCGCCAGCGAATCCAGCAAGGTGGACTCGCAACCCACTTGGCGCCACCACGCCTGACGCAACCGAATCTGTGCCGCTTGCCGGTCCAGCCCGATCAACCGGTAATGGTTCATGCCAGCGATGAACTCACCGTTCTTGAGGAACGTGGCCAACAGCTTGCGTGCGGTGTCAATCAATGTCTGGGTTTGGTGCAGCGCGGCCGGGACATCCCATTCCGATACACCTTGGCGCACGGCTCTGGCCCACAAATCCGCTGGCTCGTGTGCGTCGGTAGGCAAATTCTTGCGCTTTGCCCGCTCGTCCAAGGGTGCCAGCAGTGCCCGCCAGAATGCATCGCGGAAGGCATGATGCCGTGATTCGGACAGTCCCCCGAAATCGACACATAGCACTGTCAGCGCCAGTTCATCCCTGTCTCGCCCCAGCGCAGCCCACTGCGTCAGCACCAGATTCTCCGCACGGACTCGCATCGCTTCAGCTTCTTCCGCCGAGCAGTGCGTGACAACGAATACCAGCGAGTGCCGCTCCAGAAAATCGGCATCCTCGAATGCCGTTAGAAACTCCGCCAGCCGCTGCGCATTGATGGCGCCGTCTAGGCGAGTGGCTTGTGTAACGTAGACCAGCGACAGGTTGTGATACCCCGCCATGAGCGTCGAAGCATCACTTTCGGCCAGCGCGTCATCACCTGAATTCCAGCCAGGCGTGTCGATCAGGAACAACCGCTTGGCGCTGTCGTCATCGCTGTAGCCATCGCCCGATGCCAAGATCAAGCGAGGCTCCGGCAACGCCAGCCGCAACCGGTGCCGCATCGGATCAAAGGCTTCGAGTGCGATGCGTTCAGGAAACTCGGACCAGACACGGCACTCACTGGCATCGTCGTAGTCGGCGGCCCGTTCGATGAGCGTCAACTGTGGCGCGTCGCCGTGCGTGATCTCCAGTTGCAAGCGTGTCTGCCGCTCCAGGGAACTCACCGGAAACAAGGCCGTCGGCAGCACGCTGCTGAACAGCTCGCGCAGCAAGCGTGTCTTGCCCGCCGAAAACTCGCCAACAACCCGCGCTGTCAGCACACCATCTTTCAGTGCCGTGCGAGCGGACATGTGGCGGGCAAACGAGGCCAATGCACCGTGAAGACGCAGGGAGGCAGGACCGGCTCCCGCTTCGGTACGCGCAATCATGTCCTCAGCCATGTGCGGTCACTTTCGTCATCGCCAGCCGAAGACCTTCCTCCTCGGCTTGGAGCTGCGCCAGTGCCGCCTGCTTCTGCTGTGGGGTTTCACGCATCTGGGCCATCAGCGCATCAACTTCGGTCATGCGCTCAGCGACCAGGGCTTCAACCCGATTTTCCCAATGGTCCTTGATGCGGGCACGCATCAGGTCGAGCATGCTCGTCGATTGCTGGTCGAAACTGCGCATCCACTGCGCCACAGCCCGTTCGGCATGGCGTGCTACCAGCGCCGATCGATCCTGCTGCGCCCGTGCTTCAGCCTCGCGGTGTTGCTGCGCTGCATCGGCCACCCGCCGCGCCAGATCGGCCTGAAGGCGTGCTTGCTCCTTGCGGTTCTGCTCCAAGGCCCAACCAGTCAGTTGCCGCTCGTTGGCCATGTCCTCCTGCCGGTCGAGATCACGCCTGAGCCGCTGAATATCGGATTCGATGCCGGACAGTGCCTGCGCCTGCTCGGCTTCTGCAGCCGGGTCCACGATCTCCTGAGCACTCGGACCGCCGAATGCCGTTCCGATGCGCTCGCCCCAGTACCCCAGAGACAACACCTCAAGCACCTTGAGTTTGTCCACGATGGCTGGATTTATATTTTTGACTGCATTACCCGTTTGTGTTGCTTGGGCAATCTTGATGCCCTTGGACACAGTAGACGTGATTTTCCCGGTCTTCACCGCCACGTTGACGACCTTAGCGCCTTTACCGATCAGGCCCGCCACTTTGGCGCCGACCCACACAGGATTCACGAACAACATGCCGATGTCAGCGATTTCACCCAGCATTCGTCCGAAAACTGCTCCGTTACCGCTGTTGGGAATCTGCTGCATGATGCGCGGCAACGGCATTGACGCCACCTGCTGGCGGTCACGCAGCAGTTGTTGCAACGTTTGCTCCGCGTTGCCAAGATCCTGCACGGGCCAGTTTACCAGCTTGTGTTCGGCATCGGTGATCTGTTGCTGCTGGCGCTCGATTTCCTGTTGCAAATGGCTGAGCTTGCCCGCGTCGAGGAAATCAGTCGCATCGATGGCTTCAGGAGCAGGCAAGCGCAAATTGAATGTTCCGACCTGTGCCACCGGGAGATCGATTTGTCCGTAGTCGGCCGATAGGTGACTGAGTTGTGCCGCCAGATCTGCCAGTGCTGTGCGTAGCCCATCGGCTCCCTGTGCTCCAAATCGATCCCAACCTGATTCCTCTTGTAGAGTTTGCTGGAACTGCTGGAATGTTGTTCCCAAGTCGCTTCTGATTTTTTGCCGCGTTCCCAGGCACTGCTGCTCGACCCGCTGGCGGTCCTGCTGTTGCTGCCCCTGCAATCCGTCTTTGAACTCGGACAGATTCTGTTTACGCTGCATAAGTTCGGCGTGCAGCATTCGCATGCTGTCTTCGGAATCGGCTTCACAACTGCGCTGTGCCTGCGCGTTCTGGCCCAGCGCGTTGTCCAGCAAGGGCTGGAGTTCTGCCTTGAACCGGCGCGTGCGGATGTCGAGTCGATCCTCGCGGGCGCGCTGCAGGAAATCCAGCACTTCGTCTCGACCCAGACCTTGCCGATGGCAAGGGGCGAGCCGAACCCGAAGCCCACAACCGGCCTCGATCTGAGCGGCCCACTGCTCCAGCGATGGCAGGCGCTCGCCGCGTGCAGCGGCTGCCTCTACTTCGTCCCACCGCGTTACCATGACCTTGACTCGCTTGCCATACTGGCGAATCGCGGCCAATACCTTCAAGTCGGGTGCGGTCGGACCGCGTGGATCCAGCAAGTACAGCACGGCATCCGCCTGCTGGATCTGCGTCAGGGTGTAGTCCTGGTGGCCTGCGGAGACACTGCCCAGTCCCGGCAAATCGATGATGCTGACGCCTTCAAGCCATGCCTGAGGCAGTGTGAGCACCGCACAGGTCGCGTCCTTTGGTGCTTGTGTGGTTGAAACACTGAAGCTCTGCTCATTCAGCACCTGGGTGGTGCCGTCATTCATGAGCAACTGCATCGCACGCTGCGGCCCGTGCTCGATGAAGGTTGGCAGTGCAGTGGTCTCCTGCAATGCGGTCTGCAGTAGCGACTCGCCGATCAGCATGTTGAGCAGGCTGCTCTTGCCGACTGAGAAGGCGCCCACCAGCGTCACGCGCAGCACAGCGTTGCTGTTCAGTGTGGTGTCGGCCAGTGATTGCAGCGGCTCAACCCAGGTATCAGGCAGCGCAGCTTGCAGTTCGTCAACCAAGTTTTGGGATGTGGACAGTTCGGACATGGGTGGACTCCCTCTGGATCAATCAGCTTTGCAGCGCGTTGCGGGTCAGGGCATTCAGATCGCTCAACTGTTTCTGGGCACGCAACAGGCGTGCCTTGCGTTGCGTGATCTCGGCTTGGCTGGATTTCAGCAGTGCTTGGACTTCTTGGCGCTGCGCTCGCTTGGCGTTGAGCGGTTCCATCAGATGCTCAACCACACACTGCTCCAGCGCAGCCGCTTGTTCCATGAAAACGCCGTGAATGGTCGATGACAGTGATTTGTCGAGAAATTTAATAATTTCGTTTATTTTCCTGATGGTGTTAGAACAAACCTTTTTCAGTGCATTCTGAATGATCTCATCTTGCTCTTTCTGAATCTGCCCTTCTACTTCGTTGAGCTGCTTTTGAAGCTTTGCCCTGTCTTTTTCAAGTTTTTTCTGAGCGATTTCAAGACTCATTCTTTTGCCTGTCAGAGTAAACTCTTCATCAATAATTTTCTGAAGTGCCGCGTCCTTGTTCTCCAGTTTTTCCTTGAATTCATTTCGCTCCCTGTGATAACTTTCAACATTGCTGTCATCTGTGTAATCAACCGTTTCGTAACTGGCGGATAGCCATAAAAACCCGCTACCCCAATCACTGGTCTTGATCCGCTTTCTGCTAGTTATTGGAGACGGTGGCGGCCCCATATTCTCTAGTTGCCGCTGCAGACGGTCGCGCTCGGATTGGGCGAGCGTACGCTTCTGCTCATTGATTTGCGTGTGAGTCATCTGGTCCTCCAAGTCACTCATGGCTTCCTCTTTCCGCTCGATTTCCGATCGCATTTTAACAATTTTCTGCTGATGCTCTTCGATGGCATCAAAATCGATGTCAATTTTGATGTCAACGTCAGGCATTGAAATGCTTAGATTGCCAAGTCCGGCCTCTATTTTGCGCGCATGTTTTTCCATCTTATTAAGATATTCTGCACGCAACCCTGCCAGTGCCTTCTGAATCTCATTTTTCTGCAACAGCCAATTCTTCGAAATTTCAGAGGCAATGGTTTGCAAGTGGTCTTCTATTTCTGGCGGCAAACCGATTTTGCGTGACTTGCTGTGGATGAGCTTCTGAATATATTTCTCATTCACATTATCTTCAATACTATCTCGCAATTTTATCAGGGGATCGACAAGATCATTCCGAATGCGCTGCGCAACTGCGTCGGATACACGTCGATGCTCCTCAGTCGAATCTCGTGTTTCATAAATCTTCTGATTTTCAAGCGATTTGATCTCGATCGCGAGACGCCCCAGCTCTTGCTCTCTCTGGGCCAGAGATTCATTTGAATTGAGTTGTGCCAGCTCATCAGTTACTCGTTCGATGAGTTGCTGCTGAATACCGAAAAGCTGCTTGAGCGGCTTATGGTAAATTTGCTCCATCGCTTCGCCAGACGAGAAAATTTCCGCCAGACGCCGCGACAGGTGGTCAAGACCAGACTGGCTGCGCTGTGCGGCGTTACCTTTCAAAGCCCAGAAGGCGCTTACACCCATCAGGTGGCCAGCATCGGTCAGCGAGGCTAGTTCAGTGGCAGGCAGTTCATTCAAGTGCGTTTTGAAATTCTTCTTGACGACATCCATCTTTTCCAGCGCAAGCCGCTCGGGAGACTTGCGCTTCTCATGATCGTCAATGGGGTCCAGCACTTTGTCCCACATATTGACAACAGTGATGAATTTACTGAAGTTCTGCCGGATCGTATCCGAAAGAAAATCCCATTCTGTTGCCGTGCCACCAAGTTGTGCGGCGCTCTGCACCCACAGCGCAATGTGAGATTCTGCAATGGCGCGTCGTGTGATCGCTTCATGATGCTTGACAACCGATTGCAACCCAGGGGTATCGATCAATGTCAAACCACGCTTGAGCAACGGGTGATCGGTGAAAACTTCAATATGATCGATCTGTTGCCGCACATCTGCGTGTGTCGAGTCCAACTCTGTTCCCCATTGCTCCAGAACCTCCTCATCGGTCCACGCAATTTCTTCACTGGTCTTGTTACCTTGATAATGGACGCGGATGAAACGATCCTTCCGATCCGTTGGAAGGCTTCGGATGAAAGTATTGATTGCGGTGGTGGCTTGCTGCGCGGAGCGAAGCAAGTTAATTCCCAGCAATGCATTCACAAGGCTGGATTTACCCCGAGAAAATTCACCGATGACCACCAATCGAACTTCATTCGAGTTCAGCGCATTCAGCAATTCAGGAAATCGTGCGTGTGAAGTCTTCAACTCCGCACTACCGAACTCTTCAAATAATTCCCGCGTTGCTTCCAAATAGGATTTGGCATTGTCGATGCGGGATTGGCGCTCTTGCAGGCTGGTGTCAAGGATATCGGTCATGTCATTAATTTAAGTTTTGATGGATTTAACTATTTTCGATCTGATCGAGGTGTCGCCTAGAAGCGAGTTCCGATAATTTTTCCAACGGTACGTTTTAAGTCATGAAAAGCCGACTCAAGTGAATCGACTGGTCCACTCTTCAGATTCGGACAGTTGCACTGGCCACAGTGGGACGGCCGAGTCAGCAGGCAGCCTTGCTGCTTGACGGTGATATTCCAGCCGCATGCCAAGCAGGTGTATTGACGATAGGGATTCAGAGACGGAACAATTTGATTCATCGTGGACTTTCTTGTCTCATCGACTGGATAAATAAAATTGCAGCTGCTCCTCCAACTCCCCCTGCCACCCCTCCGGACTGATGATCCGCACATTCGGAATCCAGTGCCGCACGATCGGCAGAATCTGATTCTGGTGCGCGACCTTCCCCGACACGATGATCCCGCCGTCTTCGAGTTCCTTTTCCAGCACCTGCGCCCCGATCAGCTTGCGCCGGCGGAAATACCCCGCCGCGTCCTTGGCGACTTTCAGCACCACCTCGGTTTTCTTCTCGTTGAGCCAGATGCTGTCCTCGTCTTCCAGCAACTGCTCGATGCGCGGCGCGCGGGTGAAGGTCTGTCCGTTCGCCAGCGGGGCGCTCAGCTTGGTGAACGTGAACGCCTTGAGTCGCTCGCCGTCCAGCGCGGCCAGGTACCAGATGCCGCTGTGGTTGATGAGCTTGTACGGCGCGACATCGGCATAGCGCTTCTCGCCATCGTCCTTGCGGTAGCGGAAGCCGATGCGCTCGCCGCGCAGGATGTGCTGTTCGAGTTGCTGGAAGGTGCGCGTCTGCGCCGTGTCCAGCGCCTCGTAGTTCGGCCCCTTGACCAGCAGCGCCGAAGCGATCCGGCTGTCCAGCAACTCGCGCAGGAAGCCGCTCGTCAGCGCCGGGTACAGCCCCTGGATACCGGCCAGACAGGCGAAGCGCTCCAGATCCGTGCTGCCGAGTGACCCCAGGCGGCTCGGCTCCAGCCGGTAGCCGCCCTCGACGCGCTCCAGCCCGAGGAAGGCGAAGCGTTCGATCAGGTCGCGCTGCACCGTGCGCAGGCTGACGTGGAACTCCTCGGCCAGCGCCCGCGGGTCCAGCGTCTCGCCTTGGTGGAGGCGGTCGAGGATCTGCGTCAGGCGGTGCGGCAGCTTGTCGTGGGGGGTGTCGCGCAGGGGCATGTCGGGCCAGGCAAGGGAAACAGCGTCCGGCAGCGTCTTGTTTTTATGCTGCGCCGGTTTGATATTTGTCTTTTCTCAGTACGGGAGTCTGATCAGGCGCTGCGACAGGTGGTGTCACACACCCAAATAATTCCGTGACATTTTTCTCATTTGAGCGGACTCACTCGTACCAGCCAAGACCGCCTGCACCAGGACACACGCGGACGGTACCGCGCACTAGACTCGTCTCCATGAACGCCCCTAACCTCGGCGCCCTGCCCCGGCGCAAGCTGCCCATCGGGCTACGGTCCTTTGCCAAGCTGCGCGCAGAGGACCACTACTACGTGGACAAGACGGGACTGGTGATCGACTTGATCGAGTCGGGCGCGTACTACTGCCTGAGCCGGCCACGGCGCTTCGGCAAAAGCCTGTTGCTGGACACGTTCAAGGCGCTGTTCGAGGGCGAGCGGTCGCTGTTCACCGGACTGACGGCCGAGATGCGCTGGGACTGGACGCGACGACACCCGGTCATCCGCATCGACTTCGGCAGCGGCGTGCTGCAGAGCCGCGCCGAGCTGGACCAGCGCCTCCACGAGATCCTGCTGGATGTGCAGCGCGATCTGGGCTTGCCGGACCCGGTGGGCCATGACAGCGTGACGGGCCAGTTCGCCGAGCTGATCCGGCTGGCACACGTCAAGTTCGGTGCAACCGTGGTGGTGCTGATCAACGAGTACGACAAGCCGATCCTCGACAACATCGCCGACCGCGCAACCGCAACGGTCATGCGCGACGGCCTGCGCAACCTCTATTCCGTACTCAAGGGCGCCGACGCGCACCTCAAGTTCGTCTTCATCACCGGCGTGTCCAAGTTCAGCAAGGTCAGCCTGTTCTCAGGGCTGAACAACCTGTTCGACATCACGCTGGAGGCCCGCTGGAGTGCGCTGTGCGGCTACACGGATGACGACCTGGACACGGTGTTCGCCCCTGAACTGCCGGGGCTCGACCGGGAAGAAATCCGCCGCTGGTACAACGGCTACAACTGGGGTGGTACCTCGGTCTACAACCCCTTCGATGCCTTGCTGCTGTTCAAGACTCGGGAGTTCAAGCCCTATTGGTTCGAGACCGGCACGCCGACCTTCCTGGTCGACATGCTGACGAGCCGCCACTGGTACACGCCGGACCTCTCGCGCACGGTGGCCACCGAGACGCTGCTGTCGGCGTTTGACGTGGACAGGATCGAGGCGGAGGCGCTGCTGTTCCAGGCCGGCTACCTGACGGTCGACAGCGTGTGGGCGATTCCGGGGCGCAAGGAGTACACGCTGAAGTACCCGAACAAGGAGGTGCAGGCGAGCCTGAACGACAGCCTGCTGCGGGTGCTGACGGGCGGGGCGCGGATCTCGGAGCCGCAGGTGAGCCGCTTGTACCGCCTGCTGCAGGCGCAGGACGTGGCGGGCCTGCGCGACCTCTTCCACGCCTTCTTCGCCAGCATTCCCCACGACTGGTACCGCACCAACGACATCGCCCGCTTCGAGGGCTATTACGCCAGCGTGTTCTACAGCCACTTCGCCGCGCTCGGCCTCGACATCCGCGTGGAGGACACGACCAACCACGGCCGCATCGACATGGCCGTGGAATTCGGCTCCGCGGTGTGGATCTTCGAATTCAAGGTGGTCGAACTCATGCCCGAAGGCAAAGCACTGCAGCAGATCAAGGACCGCGGCTACGCCGACAAGTACCTCGGCCACAGCGGGTCGGTCCACCTCGTCGGCGTGGAGTTCAGCCGGAACTCGCGCAACATCGTCGGCTTCGAGACCGAAACGCTCACGCCATCGACGGCTTGAGAAAGATGTCCTTGTCCGGAAAGAACTGCGTGTGCAGCGGCAGCAGCGAGCCGCCCAGTGCGCGGGCGTGGGCGCCGACGCGGCCGGCCAGCAGCGCGGGCTGGTGCATGCCGTCGAACTTGTAGGCGGCCAGCCGCTCGCGGGTGCGGGCCAGCAGCGCATCGATCAGGGACCGGGCCAGCGAGCCGTCGATGATGACGGCGTCCAGATCGAGCATGGCCGTGCCGCTGGCCACCGTCATCGCCAGCGCCAGGCCGGCCTGCTCCAGCCAGGGCTCGGTGTAGCCGGCGTAGGCCATGTCCATGATGCTGTCCTGCTGCACCAGCAGCGGGTCGAATCCGGCCTTCAGCAGCGCCTGCTCCAGCTGCCAGCCCGACGCGACTTCGAGCAGCTGCGGCGGCGCGGTGCCGTTCGCGGCCGCCAGCCCGACCGGCAGCGAGCCGATGGCGCCCGCGTTGCCGCGGTGGCCGATGTCGATGTGGCCCGACAGCACGAGCCCCCCGCCGACGAAGGTGCCGACAAAGACGTAGAGGAAGCTGCGCACGGTCTGCCCGTGGCCCTGCAGCAGCTCGGCCACGCAGGCGGCCGTCGTGTCCTTGGCGAAGCTCACCGGCAGGTGGGTCAGGGCCTCGACCTCCTGCTTGAGGTCCATGTGCTGCCAGCCGGCCAGCGCGTTGTGCGCCTGCGAGCCGAGCAGGCTGGACCACTTGTCCATCGACAGCGGCGACGTCAGCCCGAGGCCGACCACCCGGCTCCAGAGATCGCCAAGCTGCGTCTGCAGCGCATCCAGCCCCTGCTGGATGCAGGGCAGCACCTGGGCCGGATCGGGGTAGGCGTAGTGGAATTCGTGGCGAAAGCGGACCTGCCCGACGAAGTCGCAGGCCAGCACTTCCAGGCTGCGCCGGCCCACCTGCACACCCAGGCTGATCGCCCCGTCCGGGTTCAGCGACAGCGGTACCGACGGCTGGCCGATCTTGCCGCGGATGCGCTCCTGCTTGAGGAGCAAGCCCTCGTCGAGCAGCCGGCTGACGATGACCGAGACCGTCTGCGACGAGAGTTGCGTCAGCCGGGCGAGGTCGGCCTTCGGGATCGCGCCGTGCAGACGAATGGCCTGCAGCACGATGCGCTCGTTGAACTGGCGCATGCCGGTGTGGTTGGAGCCGCGGACGGCCCGTTCATCGGCTTCGAAGGTCGGGATCATCAGGTGCATCAGGAACAGGTGTCAGGCAGTGACCGCGGACGCCCGCCTCCACCGGGCGGGATCGATCGCCCCCGGTGGCGAGGTCGGCAATCGGCCCGGGGCGGGGGTCGCGCGTCTCCAGGTACGCCATGATGCGCCCTTGGCGGAAAACCCTCCGGAGGATGCCCCACACCGCGGCATCGCACATTAGTAAATCACCTAGTTTTACTTACAGCAAGACGGACCAGACGCCAACCTGGCGCATCCCGTGCGGTGCACCGCCAGCGGCTGCTGCGCCAATAATGGCGGTGGCCGTCGTTCGTGGATGCCCGCCTTCGCGGGCATGACGCAGACGGTGTGCAAGGACCGCCGTGACCCCGCCTTCTAACGCTTTCCACCTCTACCTCGACAGCGCCGACCTCGGCGCGCTGCGCACCTGCCTGCCGCACCCGGTGGTGCATGGCGTGACGACCAACCCGACGCTGCTCAAGCGCGCCGGCGTCACCTGGGACGCCCTGCCCGGCCTGCTGACGACCCTGCTGCGGCTGGGCGCCAAGCAGGTGCAGGCGCAGGTCCGCTCGCCCGATGTGGACGGCATGCTCGCCGACGCCGACGCGCTGCTGCGCCAGTTCGACCCGGGCCAGCTCGTCGTGAAGATCCCCGCCACGCGCGCCGGCCTGACCGCAGGCGCAGCCCTCACCGCCCGCGGCGTGCCGGTGACCTACACGGCGGTCTACGCGCTGGAACAGGCGCACTTCGCGGCACAACTCGGGGGCGCCTATGCCGCGCCCTACCTGGGCCGGCTGAACGACGCCGGTGTGGATGGCCTCGCGCTGATCGGCCGCATGCAGGCGCTGGTGGCCGCCAGCGGCTCGCCGATGCGGCTGCTGGTGGCGAGCATCCGCAGCCGGCAGGCCTACCTCGACCTGCTGGCCCTCGGCGTCGGCGCCATCACGATCCCGCCCGCGCTGTTCGCCGAGCTGATGGACCACGAGGCGACGATCGCGGCAGAACGCGGGTTCCTGGCGGACGCCGCCGAGTGACGCGATGCGGTGACGGCGTGACCCTCAGGCGTTGACATCCACCACCACCCGCCCGCGGACCTTCCCGGCCAAGATATCCACAGCCACCGCTGGCGCCTCGGCCAGCCCGACCGTGCGGGTCATCGACGCCAGCCTGGCGAGGTCCAGATCCGCCGCCAGCCGCGCCCACGCCTGCTGGCGCCGCGCCGTCGGGCACATCACCGAGTCCACGCCCAGCAGCCGCACGCCGCGCAGGATGAAGGGCGCCACGCTGGTGGACAAGTCCATCCCTTGCGCCAATCCACAGGCCGCGACCGCGCCGCCGTAGCGCGTCTGCGCAAGGGCGTTGGCGAGGGTGTGCGAGCCGACCGCATCGACCACGCCGGCCCAGCGCTCCTTCTGCAGCGGCTTGCCGGCTGTGGATAACCCGGCCCGGTCGATCACCTCGGCGGCACCGAGCGCGCGCAGGTAGTCGGCTTCATCAAGCTTGCCGGTGGACGCCACGACCCGGTAGCCGAGGCTGCCGAGCAGCGCGACGGCCACGCTGCCCACCCCGCCGCTCGCGCCCGTGACGAGGATCTCGCCGCTGTCCGGCCGCACGCCCGCGTCTTCCAGCGCCATCACGCACAGCATCGCGGTGTAGCCCGCGGTGCCGATGGCCATGGCCTGGGCTGTGGATAACCCGGTGGGCCGGGCGATCAGCCAGTCGCCTTTCAGGCGCGCCTTCTGCGACAGGCAGCCCCAGTGCGTCTCGCCGACACCCCATCCATTGTGGATAACTTGATCGCCAGCTTGCCAGCGCGGGTCTGTGGAGAACTCCACCGTGCCCGCGCCGTCGATCCCCGGCACCATCGGCCACTGGCGCACGACCGGGCTGCGGTTGGTCAGCGCGAGGCCGTCCTTGTAGTTGATCGTCGAGTGGTCGAGGCGCACGACGACGCTGGCGTCCCCCGTGTGGGCGACCAGTTCCTCGTCGGTCAGGTCGTCGCGCAGACGGGCGGCGAAGGCGCCGTCGGTCTTGGTGAGGTACAGGGCAGTGAAGGACATGGTGGGTCTCCGGAGGGCTGCAGCCGAAGATTGAACCATGTCGCTCCCTGCCCCGCTGTCACGCGGGTTCAGCCGCGCCCGGGGTGGTCACTGGCAGGCGAAGCTCTCCGCCAGTTCCAGGCTGCCGCTGCCCTTGTACTTGGCGACCTTGGGGTAGGCGCACAGCGGACGGGTGCGGTTCGCCGCCCAGCCCGTCGGCACTTCCGCGTTGACGCCACCGGCATTGCCCGCGCCGCGGGCGCTGGCGACCACCGCGTCGGGCGCCTTGCCCTGCTCGACCCACTGGACCAGCGGCGTGAGCATGTCGAACTGGTCGGTGGCGGGGCCGCCCGAGCAGTGGTTCATGCCCGGCACGCCGTAGAGGCGGGCGAAGTTGCTGGCGTCGCCGCCGTTCGCACTGGCCAGGTTCTTGATCCAGGCCACCGAGTCGTCGTAGGAGAACACCGGGTCGCTGACGCCGTGGTAGACCATCACCTTGGCGCCGCGGTTCTTCAGCACCGACAGGTTCGACGGCGTCGGCGGCGTCATGAAGTCCATGCCGGAGACGGTGTAGGTGGCGCTGGTGGCGGTGATGCCGGCCGCCAGCGCGTCGATGGACGCGGTGAGCGGGTTGGCGATGAACGCGGGGGTGCTGCTGAACACGACGCCAGCGGCCAGCGGGTCCAGCGCCACCGAGTTGACGAACTCCCACGTGGCCCAGCCGCTGCCGGCCAGGCCCGGATCGAACGGGAAGGAGTTGTAGATCGCGGTGCCGGTGCTCGTGCGGGCGCCGGCGAAGATGTCGGCGACGACCTGCTTCTGCTGCGCGGTCAGGCAGGTGCCGTCGCGTGCAGTGCTGCAGGTGGGCACGTCGTCGGCCAGGCTGAACGCCTTCTGGCACGCGGCGGTGTCGCTGACGATGCCGTCCGCCGCACTGTCCAGCGCGTCGCACTTGGCCAGGATGCGGCTGGCGACCATCGTGCGCTCGGCGGCGGTGAAGGCGGTGGACAGGTCGGGGGTCGTGGCGCTGGCGGTGGCGGCCTTGGCGTACTGCTGGGCGCCCCAGATCTGCGAGACCGCCGCCTTGGGCAGGTTGTAGCCCGGCGCACCCGCCAGGAAACCGTCGTACTCCTCGGCCAGCCGGCTGGTGGCGACCAGCGTGTGGCGCCCGCCGTTGGAGCAGCCGCCGAAGTAGGAGCGGTCCGGCGTGCGGCCATACGCGGCCTGGACCAGCGCCTTGGCCATCGGGGTGAGCTTGGCGGCGGCCTGGTAGCCGTAGTCGAGGCGGGCCTGCGCTTCGAAGCCGAAGGCCGTCGTCTGGGCGCCGGTGTGGCCGGCGTCGGAGCTGATGACGGCGAAGCCCTGCTGCAGTGCGTGGGTGGTCGGGCCGCCGCCGGTCGCGCCGGTGGCGGTGACCACGCTGCCGTCGAGTCCGCCGTTGCCCTGGTAGTAGAACCGGCCGCTCCACGCCTGGGGCAGCCGCATCTCGAAGCCGATCGCGTAGGTCTGGCCGTCGCTGCCGGTGCGCGCGCCAAGCTTGCCGGCCACGCGGCAGTGTTCGGCCACCGGCGCGCCCGCCAGCGTCAGCGTGCCGGCCGGGACCGTGGCCGCGCTGTCGATGGTGACGCCGGCGTAAGTGAAGCCGGTCAGGCTGGCGCAGGCGGCCGAGAGCGTGCCGGCCTGTGCTGCTGCCAGTTGGGGAATCGCGGTGGTCGTGGGGGTGGTGTCATCCCCCCCGCCACAGGCCGCCAGCCCGGCCGCCGCGGCGACCACGGACAAGGCGCCGATAGGTCGGGAAACGAAGAATCCGCGCATGGTTGTCTCCTGATGCGTCTGCTGATTGCTGTACGAATTAGTTAATCTAATTAAGCAAAAGCGCGGACGAATCGGTGAATTCCCTCGGATTGCTACACTGACCGACCCCCCTGCCCACCGAGCCATGCCCCACACCAAGCGCCCGCTGACCGACCTCACGCCCAAGGGCGGCCTGGAGGAAAAGGGCATCCACGCCCTGCTCGGCTACCAGCTCGCGCAGGCCACGATCGTCACCGACGAGGTGTTCGAGCGCGTGGTGGGGCAGCCGCTGGCGATGCGGCCGGTCGAGTTCACGCTCCTGCAACTGGTGCGGGAAAACAGCAGCGTCACGCCGTCCAAGCTCGCCAAGGCGCTGGCGATGACGGCGCCGGCCATCACGACCTGGCTCGACCGCATGACCCAGCGCGGCACGCTGGTGCGCGAGCGCAGCACCACCGACCGGCGCGCGCAGTCCCTGCGCATCACGCCCGTCGGGGAACAGCTCGTCACGCAGGCGCTGGCGCTGCTGCTGCAGACTGAACGGGAGTTGCTGGATGCGCTGTCCGAGGGCGAGCGGCAGATCCTGCTGGAGTTGCTGCACAAGGTGGCCTGCGCGCGGCCACGCTGACCGCCGCCAGCGCGTGATTCACAACCTCTCCAGACGCGCGCAGCAACTCGGCATGGCGCTCGTGCCTGTCGAACCAGTTGCCAAGGTCGCCTGAAGCACTCATGGGAAATCAATCACTTGGAAGGAGTTTCTTGAGAGGCCGCACTCGCGGTGCCTGCACTTTGCGCCTCGGGGCAAGCAACCTCGACCCTGCGGCGTTGAGCTACCAAAGCTTGAGCTCCGGAATGAGCGGCGAAGACTCGACCAGCTCCAGCGACGCAACCATGTCTTGGACCGTGTTCTTGTACTTGAGAAAGTGCGGCGTGTTCAGGTGCGCAGAGTAAGCCTCATGGCTGGCATAGACCTCCAGAATGGTGAACCGTGTTGGCTCTTGCTTCGAGGACACCGCGTAAAGGGTGAGAACTCCTGGCTCGCGCTCGAGAGATGCCTCGATCTCTTCGCGCAGTGCCACCTTGTAGCTTTCAAGGTGTTCTGTCTTGACGGTGAGGTGCGCGACTCGCACCAGCTTTGCGCTAGTCATGGGCACCACTGTGGACCCGCATGGTGGGTGGTGTGGGGGCTGGGGGTTAGATCAAAGCCTGCACTGCTGGCGTAACCCGTTACGCCGCCAGACGCAGAACCAGCATACCCGCGCCCTGATGCGCTCGTCCACTGCGGCCAACCCCATTCGCTGTCCCTTCACACGTAACAACATGCGAACCGTGCCACTGCCTCAACGGGCGTCGGTGTAGCATCCACCCCGCTCGCACACACTGCGAGCACGGGCTTGGCAGCCCGGTACGAGGCGCAGTAGCCGCGCCCGACGCGGCTTTTTCACGTCCCTACGGGGCGTGAGCTGCGCGCATGGCTTCGCCTATGGCGGGCCGTGCGGGAGGGGGAAACCCCTGCCGGTCCTCGTCCGGTCTGCCAACCCGCACGGTCTGCCACCCCTCTCTTGGCAGGGAGGGAGGCAGGTTCGAACCTGTCACGAGGAGCCATTCATGGCTGACACCATCCATTTCCCCATCTGCCTGCTCCCCCGCTGGCTGCGCCGCCTCACCCTGCGTGAACGCACCTTCCGCGTCATCGCCTTCGACCGCTGGCACCCCCGACCTCCCCGCCTGAGCTGACCCGCCCTCCACGGACCGACCGACTCCGAGCGCCCCCACCAACCCGGGGCGCCCGTCGGCGCTCGCGCGTCTGCACGTCACGCCACAGGGGTTCTCTTCCACGGACTTGTCGCCCCCTGTGTGCGTCCCGGCTCGGCGCGCGGGCTCGTCACGCCGGTAGAGCGGGAACCACGACACCGGCGACCCAGAGGCGCAAGCTGCCACGGGTGTGGTGGGGCGTTCGAGCCCTGAAGGCAGCCTGTCGCGCGCGTCGAACCCGCCCGCGACCCCCGAATGCGACCGACTGACCGACCGAGGGTCCGCGTCACGCCGTTCCGCCAGGGGCCAGCCCGACACGCCGGCGTGATCGCCGCCGCGTGCAGGGTCGAGGCTTGCCCCTTCGCTCCCTCCTTCCCTCTCTCCGGTCCCTCGGGGAACGCGGGCGACAAGTCCTCAGTTCGGAAATTGTTCTATCGGGCATTGGCCAGAGGCCGTGGACGTGACGGCGGCCACCCGGTGCGCGATCGGCGAGGACGGGCCGGAGTTGCCCCCGCTCACCTCGTCGTCGCCGCGCTGCGCCCGCTCCTGCGCGAACAGCTCTTCGAGTTGCTGGCGCCCCTTGCGCGCCATCGACAGCAGCGTCTTCTCGTCGCGGTGGTGCGGCCAGAGCGCGTCGAGCTGCGCGACCGAGTGCTGGCGGAAACGGGCGGCGAGGTCGCGGGCGTGCTCGGCGGACCAGCCCATGGTTTCCAGCACGCTGCGCCCGCTCATCAGCGCCGAGTCCAGCGTCTCGCGCTCGATCATCTCCACGCCCCGGTCGCGCAGCGCAAAGTAGTGCTGCACATTGCGCGCCCGCGCCACGAGCACGAGGTTCGGGAAATGCTCTCGTGCCAGATCGACCAGCTTCAGGCTCTGCTCCACATCGTCGATCGCCACCACCAGCACCTTGGCTGACGCCGCCCCCGCCATGCGCAGCAGGTCGAGCCGCGTCGCGTCCCCGTAGTGGACCCGGAAGCCGAAGCGGCGCAGCGAGGCGATCTGCTCCGCGTCGTGGTCGAGCACGGTCGGCTTCAGCCCGTTGGCGTAGAGCAGCCGCCCGACCACCTGCCCGTAGCGGCCAAAGCCGGCGATGATCACCGGCGCCTCCTGCGGCTCGGTCAGCGCATGGGGAGAGTTATCCACAGATTCCTGTGCATAACGTGGCAGCACCCAGCGGTCCATCACCACCAGCAACAGCGGCGTGACGAGCATCGACAGCGCCACCGTGCCGATCAGCACCGAGACCTGCGACTCGGTCAGCACCTTCTCATCGGCGCCCTGCTGGAAGACGACAAACGCAAATTCGCCGCCCTGCGCCAGCAGCAGCGTGAACACCGGCCGCTCCGGCCCCGGCACGGCCACCACCCGTGCCAGCACCCACAGCACCAGCGCCTTGATCGCCAGGAAGCCGACCAGCAGCAGCAGCACGGAGCCCAGGTGGTCGCGCACGGCATGGAAGTCGATCGACATGCCCACTGCCATGAAGAACAGCCCGAGCAGCAGGCCCTTGAACGGCTGGACGTCGGTCTCCAGCTCGCGCCGGTATTCGCTCTCGGCCAGCAGCACGCCGCCAAGGAACGCGCCCAGCGCGGCCGACAGCTCGACCGCGTGCATCAGGCTGGCCAGCCCGACCACCAGCCCGAGCGCGGCGGCGGTGAAGATCTCCGGCGAGCCGCTGCGCGCAATCCAGCGCAGCGCATGGCGCAGCAGCAGCCGGCCGACCACGATGATGCCGACGATGCCCCCCAGCGCCCGCAGCGCCTCGCTCCACGGGTTGCCGCTGTCCTGCACCTTGGGCGCGAGCAGCGGGATCAGCGCGAGGATCGGAATGGCCGCCACGTCCTGGAAGAGCAGGATCGCGAAGCCGGCCTGCCCGCCGGCGGTGCCCATCAGGTTGCGCTCCTGCATGACCTGCAGCGCCACCGCCGTGGACGACAGCGCCAGCCCCAGCCCGGTGACCACCGCGACCGGCCAGGACACGCCCAGCAGCAGCGCCACGCCACCGACGGCCGCCGCGCAGCCCAGCACCTGCGCGCTGCCCCAGCCGAAGATCGGGCGCCGCATGGCCCACAGCCGCGGCGGCTCCAGTTCCAGCCCGATCAGGAACAGCATCAGCACGACGCCGAACTCGGCGAACTGCAGGATCGCGTCCGGATCGCGGACGAACTGCAGGCCGAAGGGGCCGATCGCGATGCCCGCCCCCAGGTAGCCGATGATCGAGCCGAGTCCCAGCTTGCGCGCCAGCGGCACCGCGATCACCGCCGCGGCGAGGTAGACCAGCGAGGCGTTGAGCCAGTGTCCGTGTTCCATCGTGCCATTCTCCTGGCACGCAGCATAACGGCGGGGCTCAGGTGTAGTTGCAGCCGGCCGGCAGCGGCCAGCTCGTCGCCGGCTTCATCGCCTTCACCGCCGCAGGGGCCGTGATGCCGACCAGTTCGGTGCCGACCAGGCGCTCCAGCGCGTCGATGCTGACGAGGTAGGGGTCGAGCGCGGTCAGCCCTTCGACATTCGGGATGTACCAGGCGATCGCCTTGGCCGCGCCCGTGGCCGGGTCGGTGGTGACGAGGGCTTTCCAGAAGTATTCCGGCGTGCGGATGCCGTGGCTGGCGAGGAACCAGTCGTTGGCCTCGTCGCTGTAGACCACGCCGCCGTAGACCTGCACCGGGGCGATGTCGCGGTAGCACTCGGCCACGTTCTCGGCGTCGAGCCAGATGCCGCGGTTGAACGTCGCCACCTGCGGGACGATGTTCGTCATGTAGTTGGCACGCTTGATGAGGTCCGCGTCATAGTCCATGTGGTTGGACGAGACGAGGTGTCCGCGGTCGTAGCCGGGGTGGATGGCCGCGGCGTAGCTGTTGGCGGTGGTCTGTTGTCCACAGCCGGCGGGCAGGGTCGGGTCGAGCGTGAAATTGGTCGGGCGGGCGGCGGTGCCGTTGTCGAAACCGAGGGTGTAGCTGTACTGCAGCGCCGTGTGCGTGGTGCAGTCGTAGGTGAGCTGGTAGCCGCCATAGTCCTGGCGGATGACCCGGTCGGTGGCGGCGGGTCCGTTCGGAGCCGGATAGGCCGTGCCGGCAGCCTCGTCCCCGCCGCCGCAGGCCGCCAGCAGGACCGTGAACGCCAGCCCCGCCAGCAGGCGCAGGGCGCGCCCGCCCCCTTCAGTGACGGCCACTGGCCGACCTGAGCACCGGAGCCGCAGGGCCGCAATCGCGCTGCTGGTACACCACCGGCCCGTCCGGCTGGACACACTTGACGACGCCGGGGCCGCTGTCGGTGGCCGTGCCCGCCGCCGTGGGGGGCAGGTGGGCGGGGAAGTCGAGCGGGAAGGCCTCGGCCTGCTTCGGTGTGCGGCCCCAGTGCGCTTCGCCCGTCCACGGATTGACGGCCGAGGCGGCCCGGTCCGACACCGGCACCCGGGTCGTCGTCGTGCCCATGAGCACGGGCAGGATCCGGTCGCTGCGCAGATAGACCACCAGCCCCGCCACGCCGAGCAGCGCCAGCAGCACCAGCCGGCCAGGCAGCAGCCGGGACCGGGTGGAGTGGTGTCGATAGCCCCCCGGGGCACTGTAGTGCACACCGCGCAGGCTCTGGGGCGCGACATACGGCTGGGCACCATCGGCGGCAGGGCCCGTCGAGAAGGGGTTGTTGGCAGGAGACGACACGCGGCGCATGGCAGATCAAAGCTGGATTTGGGCAGATTGTGTCGTTCTTTTTTTAAAAGTCTGCATCTCGGAGTAAAAAATCAAGGTACTTGCACACATCTTCATCCAGACGCCCGGCTTGTCGGGCGAGCGCGGGCTGGGAACGGGCCAGGGTGCGGTAGAAGGCCGCCCGCTGCGGCCCGAGCGCTGCCAGCGCCTCCAGGTGGCGCTGCACCACGCCGAGGTCGCCCCGCGCGATCGGCCCCGACACGGCGCCCGCCAGGCCACGCGCCTGCACCGCATCGAGCGTGCCGCGCGACAGCGGCAACAGCGCCCGCAGCGCATCGGCCTCGTCCACACCGAAATCGGCCCACAGCGCCACCGCCTCCTGGAGCACCGGCAGCAGGAAACTGGCCGCATAGCCAGCCGCCACGTGGTAGCGCACCCGCATGCCGGGCGGCAGCACGATGGCCGGCATCTCCAGCGCAGTGGCCAGTGCGCGCAGCACGGGCATCAGCACGGGGCCGGCCTCGATCGCCGCGGTGCTGCCGGCCAGGCGGCGAGCCGCCCGTTCCGGATCGGAGAAGATCTGCAGCGGATGAAAGCCGCCGATGTGCGCACCGGCCTGCGTGGCGGGGTCGAGCACGGCGATCTCGGTGGCCCCGCTGCAATGCACCACGGCCTGCCCGGCACGCCAGCGCAGGGCGGCGGCCACCGGTGCGATCGCGTCATCGGCCACGGTGAGCAGCACCAGATCGGCCTGGTCGACCGCCTGCTGCGGGGTGCAAGGCTGTGGATAAGTCGCCGCAGACAAGCGCCCAGGCTGCCGGCTGCCGACGGCCACGACCGGCAGGCCGGCACGTTCCAGCGCGATCACCAGCGCCTGTGCCACGCGGCCGGCGCCGACCAGCGCGATGCGCAGCGCCACCAGTTCGGGAAGGGAATCAGGGAGAGAGGAAACAGCGGGGGGGTTCATGGCACGATGATGCCCATGGACATCCCCGCACTGCAGGCCCGCCTGCGCGATTTCTCGGCCGAACGTGGCTGGGAGCCCTACCAGACGCCCAAGAACCTGGCGATGGCCATGGTGGTCGAGGCGGCCGAGCTGGTCGAGATCTTCCAGTGGATGACGCCCGAGGCCTCCACCCGCGTCGCGGACGATCCCGCCGTGCAGCAGCACCTGGGCGAGGAGATCGCCGACGTGCTGGTCTACCTGGTCCAGATCGCCGACCGCTGCGGCGTGGACGTCGCGGCGGCCGTGGACCGCAAGATCGGCCTGAACGCGGTCAAGTATCCGCCAGAGACGGGCCGCTGAGCGCATTTCCAGACCTGTCGGCACCCCCGGTAGCCAGAGGATGGCGATAGGCGACTCAAGACCCCTTCAGACCCCTCACAGCGCCTTGACGACCAGCTTGAAGTCCGGGTCCTCCGGGAAGTGCCGCACTTCGTAGCCCAGACCGCGCATCAGCCGCAGCATGTTGGGGTTGTTGGCCAGCACCAGCCCCTCGATGTGCGCCAGGCCCTTGTGGCGCGCGAAGTCGGCGATCGACAGCATCAGCCGCGACCCCAGTCCCTGGCCCTTGTAGTGGTCCGAGACCACGAGCGAGAACTCGCAGGTGGTCTGGTCCGGGTTGGTGATGAAGCGCGACACGCCAATGATCTTCTCGGTCTCGGCGAAGACCCCGTCCTCGCCCGGGCGGCGGTCGACGTGCACGGCCACCAGCGCCATCTCGCGGTCGTAGTCGATGAGCGTGTAGCGGGCCAGCATGCGCGCCGGCAGCTCGTGCATCGCGCTGGCGAAGCGGAAGTAGCGGCTCTCCTCCGACAGGCCGCGGGTGAAGGCCTGCAGCATGTCGGCATCGTCCGGGCGGATCGGGCGGATGGTGTAGAGGTCGCCGCCCTTCATCGGCCACTCGCGCTCGTAGCTGCTCGGGTAGGGCAGGATGGCCAGGTGGTTGTAGTCCCGGGCGGTCGGGCCGGCGTGGTCGATGACGATGCGCGCGTCCACCGCCACAGCCCCCTCGTGGTCCACGATGATGGGGTTGATGTCCATCTCGCGCAGCTGCGGCAGCTCGCACACCATCTCCGAGACCCGCAGCAGGATCTGCTCGACCGCCTCGACATCGGCCGCCGGCGCGCCGCGCCACTCGCCCAGCAACGTCGACACCCGCGCCCGCTCGATCAGCCGGCGCGCCAGGAACTGGTTCAGCGGCGGAAGCTCCATCGCCCGGTCGGCGATCAGCTCGATCATCGTGCCGCCCGAGCCGAAGGTGATCACCGGGCCGAAGGGCACGTCGGTGGTCAGGCCGATGTAGATCTCGCGACCGCGCTTCTTGCCGCTCATGGGCTGGATGGTGACGCCGTTGATGCGCGCCTGCGGCTGCACCCGGCGCACGGCGGCCAGCATGTCGTTGAAGACATCGCGGGCCTGGGTGGCGGTCATCACGTTGAGCGCCACGCCCTCGACATCGGACTTGTGGCTGATGTCGGGCGAGTCGATCTTCAGTGCCACCGGATAGCCGAGCTGGCTGGCGATCAGCATGGCCTCGGTGGCGGTGCGGGCCAGCATGGTGCGCGTCACGGGGATGTGGAAAGCGGCCAGCAGCGCCTTCGACTCCATCTCGGTCAGCACGCGCCGGCGCTCGGCCAGCACGCCCTCGATCAGCAGCCGCGCACCCTCGACGTCCGGCCGCGCCAGCGTGGACTGCGGCGGCGGCGTCTGCTGCAGCAGCTGCTGGTTCTGGTAGAAATTCGCGACGTTGGCGAAGGCATCGACCGCCGCCTCCGGCGTGCGGAAGGTGGGGATGGCGATCGCGTTGAGCATGATGCGGGCGTCGCGCACCCGCTCGTCGCCCATCCAGCAGGTCAGCACCGGCTTGCCCATGGCGTGCACGTTGTCGCAGACGACCTGCGCGATGGCGTCCGGGTCGCTGTCGAGCTTGGGCGAGAAGATCACCAGCACGCCGTGCACCGAGCGGTCCTTGGCGCAGGCCTGCAGCGCGGCGCGGAACTGGGCTGGCGTGGCCTCCTCGCCAAGGTCGATGACGCTGTCCATCGTGGCGTGTGGCGCCAGTTGCGGCGCGAGTTCGGTGCAGCTCGTGTCGACGAGCCGCGCCACCTCCAGGCCGATCTCGTTGGCACGGTCCGCGGCCAGCACGGCAGGGCCGCCACCGTTGGTGACGATGGCCAGGCCCTTGCCGATCGGCTTGTAGCGCGAGGCCAGGCACTTGGCGGCCGAGAACAGCTGCGTGAAGGCCCGCACACGCACGACACCCGCGCGGCGCAGCGCCGCCTCGAACACGTCGTCCGAGCCGACGATGCTGGCCGAGTGGGTCAGCGCGGCCTTGGAGCCCGCCGGCTGGCGACCCGCCTTCATCACGACCACCGGCTTGGCGAATGCCGCCGCCCGCAGCGCGCTCATGAAGCGGCGGGCATCGTGGATGCCCTCCATGTAGACCAGGATGCTCTGGGTCGCCGCGTCGTTGGCCAGAAAGTCCAGCACCTGCGTCAGATCGACGGCAGTATTGGCCCCGAGCGACACCACGGTGGAGAACCCGACGGCATTGCGGGCAGCCCAGTCGAGGATGGACGCCGTCAAGGCCCCCGACTGGCAGACCAGCGCGAGCGGGCCGGTGGCAGCCAGACGCCCGGCCGCACTGGCGTTGAGCTTGAGCAACGGGCGCTGCAGGCCAAGGCTGTTGGGCCCGAGCAGGTGCATGCCGTGCCGGCGTGCGATCGCGTGCAGGTCGGCGCAGTCTGCGGCCGGTAGTCCGGTGGACAGCACCAGTGCGGCGCGGCAGCGGATGCGGCCGGCGATCTCCAGCGCCGCGGCGATGCGCTCGTGCGGCAGCGCGATGATGGCCAGATCGGCCCGCGACTGGGCCAGATCGGACAGCGTGCCCGTCATCTCGACGTCGAGGAAGGTCAGCGTGCCGTCGAACGGGTGCGCCTGCAGTTCGCGGAGCATGGCACGGGCCAGCGACGGCGCCTCGTCCAGGTGGTCCGGCGGCCCCGCGAACACGACGATCGACTTGGGGGAAAACAGCGGCGTCAGGAAGTGATGGTCCACGTAGGCACACGCATTGAGAAGGAGACGGGCCAGCATACGACAAGGACCGGACCGGCTGGTGCAGCGCCGCAGACAACAAAAAACCCGCTTGCTGTCGCGCAAACAGCCAGCGGGTCCTGGTGTGCAAAACGCCGCAGGGGCGTCAGGCACCGGGCCGCACAGGCCCGGGTCGGCGCATCAGCGCACGACGGCGATCTGCTCGCGGTTGCCCCCCTTGTAGGTGAACATCGTCAGCGCGCCGTTCTTCACGTCGCCCTTCTCGTCGAAGCTGATCGTGCCCGTCACGCCCTTGTAGCCCGTCGT
>Ga0228699_1000136_pt1 | contig 70303 bp, 74 predicted proteins | sample McNCre217_Aug_MG_FD_178016 | JGI IMG/M metagenome (GOLD analysis project Ga0228699, IMG submission 178016) | Freshwater microbial communities from McNutts Creek, Athens, Georgia, United States - 2-17_Aug_MG | ecosystem: Environmental > Aquatic > Freshwater > Creek | place: USA: Georgia... | reverse complement strand
ACCATGCGGTAGCCCTTGATCGCCGCAGCCATGGCCAACGCAATGCCGGTGTTGCCCGATGTGGCCTCAATCAAGGTGTCGCCCGGTTGGATGTCGCCACGCTCTTGCGCACGTTGAATCATGGACAGCGCCGGACGGTCCTTCACAGACCCAGCAGGGTTGTTGCCTTCGAGCTTGCCCAAAATCACGTTGCCACGCTTGGCATTGTCAGCCGCGCCAATGCGCTGTAAAGCGACCAAAGGCGTCTTACCAATCGCGTCTTCAATCGTGGGATAAATGATTTTTGAACTCATAAGACCTAACTGTGCCACAACTGGCGGGGGTTTTCGCATGAACTTAGACGTCTGACTCTAGCCTCTAAAGAGCGCCCAACGCCTTGAATCGCCCCACATACGGCTCTACGATTCAGTTCATACAAATCAACCCAAGGAAATTACCATGCAAAACGCATTCGATCACATCAAGCCTCAAGTTGCCGCGAACTTGGAAACCGCCTACGAAGTGGCTGACTTGGCCATCTCGCAAATTGAGCGCGCCACTGAGTTGTCACTGGCTTTGAACAAACAAAACACAGCATTCTCTAAAGAGCAAGTCAACGCGGCGACCGAACTGAAAGACCCCGCTGCCGTCTTCCAATTCGTGCAAGCGCAATTGGAAGCCTCTGCCAAGTACGCCGCCTCTGTGGCCCAAGAAGCGTTTGAATTGAGCCAACAATTCCAAGCCGAAGTGTCTGAGTTTGCAGAAACTCACTTTGACGCAAGCCATGCAGAAGCCAACAAACTGATTGCGCAAGCGTTGCAAAACGCGCCTCAAGGCTCAGAGGCCGTCGTCGCAGCTGTCAAGCAAGCCGTGGAAGCTGGCAACAAGGCCGTGACTGAAGCGCGCAAAGCCGCCAAACAATCGGCTCAATTGGCCAAAGAAAACTTTGAGCAACTGAAAGCCCATGCACCTGTCGCCAAAAAAGCAGCACGTCGTCGCGGTTAATCCCAACACACGGCAATAAAAAAAACCCGCCTCGGCGGGTTTTTTTATTGCGGGAAGTCGCCAAGGATGAGCGACCTAGGGTAACAATTTCAAACTTAGCTCTTGGGAAGACTCGCAACTCTCAGCATGTCCTTTAGCTCACTCATTTCTTTTCTCATGGCGCGGACCTCTTCCTCCAATGACGCCGCATGCTGATGCTGGCTCATGCCAATGTTTTCTTCAGCGCTGGATGTCAATGAGTCAACAATCACGGCAATAAACAAGTTCACCACAACAAACGTGGCAATCAAGATGAACAAGACAAAGAAAATCCAAGCGTAAGGAAACTTTTCCATGACGGGGCGCGCAACACCATCAGACCAACTTTCAAGCGTCATCACTTGGAACAATGTAAAAAACGTGTTGCTCAAGTTGCCAAAATAATCTGGAAACTCTTTGCCAAACTCATTCGTGGCAATAACTCCAGCCACATAAAAAACAATCAAGATCAAACTAAACACCGACCCCAAACCTGGCAAGGAACTGAGCAAACCACTCACCACGCGTTTCATACTTTCAACTTTATTAATCAATCGCAACACACGAAGCACACGCAGCGAACGCAACACAGACAAACTCTCTGTTGCTGGAATCAAAGAGATAGCAACCACTAGAAAATCGAACACACACCAAGGGTCGCGAAAGTACCGTAAACCTCTTGAGGCCATGAGTAGAACAATTTCAAGCGTGAAGATCAGCAAGATCCCATGATCAATAAACATCAATTCCTTGCCCACACGCTCAACAATCTCGGCATTGGTCTCTAATCCCAACAAGATTGCGTTGAGAACAATCAAAAACACAATGAAATGCTGGATCGTGGGACTGTTGACGAACGCTTCAATTTTGCGGCGCCAAACGGGGGCATCAGGAGAGTGTTCAAACATAGAAAACCTTATTCTTGAGATGCGAGAATTTTATTCATTTCACATAGCTCTCAAAAATTGAGAATGCTTCAATAAAAAAACCAGCACAAGGCTGGTCTAAATCTATTGCTTACCTAGGTGTTCCTGCATCAGTTGCTGGCGCTCAGCATCGGTCTTGGCTGACGACATCTTCTTGTGCATGTCATCACGCATCGACTGAGCATCAGCATAACCAGACGCTTTGGCAACTTGTTCGGCATGAGCTTGGTCATGCGCTGGATGTGCGTTTGCAGCGATTTGAGTACACGTCAAAATTGCAATCAAAACAACAGGAATGTATTTTTTCATTTCAATCTCCAATTCAAGTCAAGACATACGACCCATGGCACAGCTGACAAATGACTTGGCATTTGCAACACCGGCACTCAACCCCTCAAGCGTTCCCTTTTCTGGATAGCCCATCGAGCGCAACTTCTCAGCCACTTCGGCACGAGACGTCTCCTCACCTGAGAACTTCACGCGTTTGTTCTCTTGATCCACCTCCACGTTAGACACGCCCGACATTTCTGCCAATCCATTCAAAATGGAACGAGCGCAGCCACCGCACTTGAGGTTTTCAATTTCAATTTGCATCGCGACTGACATAAACAACCCCTTTTCAATCAACGCCAGATGAAGGGATTTCATCTCGGCATGGGTAGAAGTTTGTGCCTCATTCAGTAAATGCCATATGATTTGGATCATATGAAAAGCATAGTTTTGCCACCAACGCTCAAAGCACTTCTGCCGCCTGAAATTCAAGGAGAGTGCGAAGCCGGACTGATTAAGAAGCAAGACCGCGTGTTCCTCGCAGGTGCTATGCCTGTATGGATGTTCTATGTCATTTCTGGTGAGGTCACGCTTGAGCGAAGCGGCATGCACGGAGAGTCTGTTGTACTGCAACGCACTCGCCAAGGGTTTATCAGCGAGGCCAGTCTCAAAGTCGCCCGATACCACTGCGATGCTGTGGCGATCTCAGACACCCACGTGATCAAAGTACCCGTGAAGGCGCTGACGAAATCCCTCGATCAAGACCCTGCATTCGCAAGTCGATGGATCCACATGCTCAACAGCGAGGTTCGACGCTTGCGATTACATCTGGAACGTTTGAATATGAAGTCGATTCGAGATCGACTCATCCACCTGATTGAGACTGAAGGCAAAGATGGGCAATTCCCCATTCCTTCAGGTCTCAAAACCCTCGCTGGCGAATTAGGGGTGACACATGAAGCGTTGTACCGTGCGATTGCGACGCTTCAATCTGAAGGTCTTCTGAAGAAAGAAGATGGGCGACTCATACTAAAACGAGACTGACATTGGCAAACGATCTGAAGTGCAAGATTCGTCATTAATTCACAGTTATGTCACGCGAGTGAATTCGCATTTCATGCTGATGAATTTTAGTTCTAGACCCAATTGGGAATTGTGAAAACTCCTCTCGTTTTCTAGCATTCGTACATGCTTAAAAACGTCAAAAACTCGAATCTCTTTCTCTTGCTATGTCTCGTTGCGAACCTTGCAACATTACCTGCTTTAACAGCATTCGCACGCACACACGAGACACCCGCTTATCCGCTCGGCAATGACGATACAGAGTTTGTATTCGCAGGCTATTGCGCTAGCGGTGAGCCATACCGTTTGTTTTCCTACCAGATGGAAGTAGATGGGTTGACACAATCGTTTTACGACTATGAAGGTCCCGCAGGAAAAGGAACCATCCGAACCAGTGCTCAACCCAAGAAGATGCTCACGCGTCTGTGTCGCAACTTAGCTGACATTAATGACGGCTCTAAATTCGACTGAGCAGCCACATCAGGGAATCCAAAAATGGACTTCAATCTTCTTGAGCAAGCCTTGGCATTGGATATCCAAAGTTTGCTTGCTGTTGTCTTCATCTTTGCATTGGCAGGATTTGTCAGCGGTCTTTCGGGCTTTGGCTTCTCTGCCGTTGGCATCGCCGTTTTGTGGTTCATACACCCAACCCGTGCAATTCCCTTGTTAATGGCACTGTCGACTGTCAATCAATTGCTGTCCATCAATCAGCTCAAACATGACATGCTGCCTGTTTCGCAATGGTGGTCACATGGGCCAGCGACGTACATCTTGGGTGGCGTTTGCGGTATTCCGTTTGGAATTTGGGTCATGGCCAATCTTCCTGCTGCAGAGCTAACACTTGTCACGGGCGTTGTATTGTTGCTCTACTCAACCTGGATGGTGGTTAAACCTCGGACGCTGTCGATCAATCACACGGGTATAGCAGCGCACATGCTAGTCGGCATGTTAGGCGGTGTGATTGGTGGATTCACGGCTTTCCCAGGAGCTGCGCTTGTGGTTTGGGCCGGCTTAAAGAACCTATCGAAGACTGAGCAACGAGCCGTTGTTCAACCGTACATCCTTGCCATGCAAGTGATCGCACTACTCAGCATGATTTTTATGCGATCTGGCGACTTAACAGCCAATCCATTTGATAAAACCTTCTGGCTGTTCTTTTTGCTATTGATCCCAATCGTATTGCCCATGACCAAATTGGGCGTGGTGTCCTTCAAAAAAATGTCAGACATGAACTTCAAGAACATCACACTTGGTGTTCTCGCCTTTTCTGGTGGTGGACTTGTTTATAAGAGCTCATCCGTTGTGCTTGTCTTGATTGCTGCGTTGCCGATGATCAGGTGAGATAGAACCTCATATAAGCAGGAATAGCTAATTAACACTCTCTCGTTTAAAAAGTTCGGGAGGCACTCGTATTCCATTTTCGACAAATCCGTTGGCCAAACACGCTTACATTCATTTGGCACAGGGCTCGATCAGCCTCGGAGACTATGTCTTGATAGCATCGTAGTCAATGGCATATCCAACAACATCAGAACTGGCCAACAAGTTGACGTCTCGTAAAGTGCTTTTCTCTTTACTTGCCGGGCTTGGTGCATCCTCAATTCATCTAGTACTGATGGAATTGAAGCACCGAACGGGCATCCTGCCTGAGTTTGATCCGTACTCAGACCTTCAACGAATGCTGTCATCTGTGGCATCTCCAGCAATTGACACATCTTGGGTTTGGTTGCTCACATACATCAACGGAGCCATGTTGCTAGGTTTTCTATTTGGACAAATCTTCCCTTACTTGCCCAGCAAGAATGTTTTTATCAAAGGCACCATGTTCGGCGTCTTCTCCTGGCTATTACTGGGGTTAGTTTTTCTTCCGCTGATTGGCAGTGGGCCATTTGCTTACGCATTAGGACTTGGTGCGATGCCCGCCCTCCTCATGCTCGCAATGCTGATGGTTTACTCCATTGCTGTGAGCTTGCTTTATGCAAAGCTAACGAGAACTGCCGATACCGCATGACCTACTAAACCAACTCCCCACGGCTAGGTGAACAAGACTAGCCATGCTGGTTTAACCGACATCGTTCACGTCAACCTCAAGTTTTTGAGTTTCGTGCCGATACTGCTTAGGCAGTACCCCACAAACAAATCCTTATGTCTGACTTGAACGTCACTGTTGTTCCCTTGAAATCCTTGGAAATAGCCAAGGATGCTGCAGTCACGCATTCAAAAGAGACGAATAGCGACGGGCACAGCAAGTTAGACATGCTCTCAAAACAAGAAAAATTAGATAAGCAGTCTGCTCAAGCCAAGCTAACCGATCTGAACTACTCCATTGACCATGAAGACAATGCCCTCCATCTGAAAATTAAAAGTGCAGATGGCGAGGTGGTTCGAGAGATAATTTTTGACAGAATTGACCCAAGCTTGGTTGACGCTAAAAAACTCAAAGGCGTCTTCGTAGATGGCAATTCCTGAGCTAAGCACAGCTCAACTTCTCCGGCAAGCCCTCGGCCTCCCGAAAACGCGCCTTGTCATAAAGCCCCCGGCACCCGCTTGGCCCACTCCGGCTGCCGTTGCTTGGTACTGACACAACGCCACTTGCGATCAAACCGTTTGTAGCGAACTTGCCAAACACGACTTGTGGGTCGGAGATACAAAACAACTTCACCATCACGCATGTGGTGCGTTGTTCGCTTTTGGTTCGTTAGGTCAAGTTGGCTTAGCTTCGCTTATTCTCAAAATCGTCTAGCTTGTGGTTCAACGAATCAACGTCATGCTTGATTCCAGCGAGCCGACCATGAAAAGCCTCAACGAACTGGTCGTGCTTGAGTTTCGCAGCTTCCTGTGGCGTCAACGCTGGTTGCTTGGGCTTAGCCTTAGGTGCAGCACTAACAGACTGATTTTTTCCAACGCCCTTTGATGCTGACTGCAGAGTTGTACCGCTTTGCGAAACTGAGCCACCAAAGTCCACCGTTGAGCGTTCAATTTTTTCCGACGGCAAAACTTCGAAATGATCTTCCAAGTTTTCTTTGCCCGTCGGTTGCCGATTGATTCCAGCTGGGCCGTCTTCAGGAGCACCTTGCATGTTCAACGAAGGAACAGGCGTATCAATAGGCTGCCTATTGGTATCTAGTGTTTGTTCACCAACGCCTTGATTGTTGTTGTCCGTGCCCAGCTTGGCCGCTTTCGCTTCATTGCCAGCAGCCGCTCCATTTAATAATGGTTGTCGGTTTTCATCTGCCGCTTGTGATGGAATGGCTTGATTGTTTGGTCCAGTTTTGTCGTCAGGCAACGCTTGGTTATTTGGCGAAGTTCGTGAGGGTCCAATGGCTTGTTGGTTAGCAGCGATTCCTTCAATAGGAATTTCTTGAACATTGCCAGCAATGCTCCCTTGCCCAACGTCTTGCTTGTTTGCGGCAATGCTGGCGATTCCAACATCTTGTTTGTTGCTACCGATATTTTCTTTGCCTATACCTTGAATGTTGGCAGCTAGGTTGTCAGTAGTTAAGGCTTGATTGTTCTTGGCAATTCCATCATTGGGTATGCCTTGAACGTTGTCTTGAATCGCTTTGCCATTAGCAAGGTCTTGCATATTTGCAGCAATGTTGTCATTGCCTATGTTCTGCAAATTAGCCGCAATATTTCCTTGCCCAACGTTTTGATTGTTATCACTCAGTGCGTCCGTGCTAACGCCCTGCCGATTAGCAGCAAGGTTGCCGCCACCGACATTCTGGTTATTCGCTGAGATTGCATCAGCGCCAACGCTCTGAAGATTAGGTGCAATGCCTTTTCCATTGGCAACATCTTGTTGATTGGCAGCGATATTGCCACCGCCAATCTTTTGTTTGTTGGCTGAAATTGCGTCTGTGCCCACTCCCTGCACATTAGCTGCAATACCTTTGCCTTGGGGAACGTTTTGCCGATTAGCAGCTATGTTGTCAGTGCCAACCGATTGCAAATTGGCATCGATGCTGTCTGTTTTGACGCCTTGTATGTTGGCTTTGCTTGCAGCATCAGTCGCAAGTTTTTGTTTATTCGCATCAAGTGCACTTGCATCTACGTTTTGGATGTTGGCACCAGAGCCAGAACCACCAGCAACGGTTTCAACATGTTCGTCTAGTGCCGCCGCCAATGCTTGCTTGGCTTCGTTTAATGCTGCTTTCTTTTGCTCGAATGCAAGTTTTCTAGCTTCCGTTTCGTCAGCATCTGAGCGAACGATGTTCTTAGGAGTTTTGGCATTACCCGTTCGTTCAGACACAGACACACTGTGGGATGTACCACTTCGGACGATTCCAGAAAAATCATCTTTACTCATGTGTTCGGCTAGGGTGGGAGGCTAAAAATTAAAGAGTGTGGATTCTAGGATCGCCATGTGACCAATCCAGTAAATCCTTAAAGGTATCGACTCAGAACGGCCAAACCTTAGCCCGCACGTTTAGGTCAAATATTTCTTTCAAAATGAAAGAAATCACGGTAGAAAGACGGTTGTTCAGCTGTCAAAGCATCCCCAGCCCACCACCATGAACCAAGTTTTTTCACAGCAGGCCATCACGCCGCAAAATCTGTGTCATAATATCGGTCTTCTCTCCCGTGCCCGGGTGGTGAAATTGGTAGACGCAGGGGACTCAAAATCCCCCGCCGCGAGGCGTGCCGGTTCGATTCCGGCCCCGGGCACCATCGGTATCACGTACCGTCCTGACTCGATAGCGCGCCATCAATCTTATGAGTGACGACGACTTTTCCGGCATAGTCAGAAGTGGCTCACAGCACAGTGTTTCAGTTTCAGAGCACACGGGCAACGCAAAAACTCCCAAAAACATTGTTGTCTCTCACGAAGAAGAAACTGAGGCGCGCAAACGCGCATTCGAAGAAAAAGCACAAAAGGCTCTAGAAGCCAAAAAAGCTTTAGCCTCGGCCTTGGCCGAACACACCGAACATATTGCGCCGGATACGGTTGAAGACGGCAATATTCAAAAAATCGCAACGGATGCGCAAGGCAGCAACCGCCAAGCGCTCCCTAGCAGCGGCACATCCAGCCCCAACGTGCAAAGTGTGAGCACAGATACGCTGGCCGCAAACGTTCAAACCATTGGCACAGACAACATACAAGCCAATATTCAGTCCATCGGTGCAGACAAGGGCGTGGCTGCGAACATGCAAAGCGTCTCTGTCGATGTGATGGCAGCAAACCAGCAAAAGCTAGAGACTGACAAAAACATCCAAGACAACCGCCAAGGCGTCGCAACGGACAAGATCACTGACAACAAACAAAACGTTGGCAGCGCTGGCATTGCCAGCAACACACAAGACATTCCGAATAACAAAGCGATTGAAGCCAATCGGCAAGGCATACCCACTGAAACAATTGCACCCAATGTGCAAGGCATTGGCACAAACAACTTAGATACAAACCGTCAGCCTCTAGCCAACAGTAGCTTTAGCGATAACCATCAAGCAATTGGCCATGACGACATCGGTCTGAATCGTCAAAGCCTAGGTAACAACACACCCGATGCCGCTAATTTGCAGGCTTTACCAACCGATGAGGCCCCTCACCATCGTGAGGGGGTACCCACGGATACAAACGCCAATAATCGACAAGGCATTGGTTCGGAGGCTGTTGGTCAGAACGAACAAGCCATTGCCAATCTAGGCATACAAGACAACCATCAAGCCATCCCGCAAGACCGTCTGGATGACAACAAACAAGCTTTGACAAAAGCGCCCGCGATCGGGGACAACCACCAAACTATCTCGACCGATGCAGCCACGCTAAACCGGCAAGCGGCGCCGGAAGGTGCCCCGCCTGGGGTGAATCGGCAAGGCGTTGACAACGGAAAGATAGAGTCTCATTTTGAGCAACTGCCCTCCGAGAGCGTTGAACGAAAAACGGTGAACTTTGCAACCGGCACATCAGGGACAACATCCACGCAAAACCAAACGGCCGCATCGGTGAGTAAAGTTGCCAAACCCACTGCAAAACTTGCAGCACGCAAACCGCTCAGTGCAGCAGAACTCGAAGCAGCCAAGCACAAGCGCGAACAGATCAATGATGCGTTTCATGGAAGATTGGCTGGCATCAAACACAACGTCGACGCTTTGAATCATCGACTGAGTGACTTTGAGGAAAAAGTGCACAAAGAAGATGCCAAGTTAGACAAGGGCGACCCAGACGATTTCAAAGTTGATTTAGATTGATGGCTGTCACCCAAATGCCACGCGTCTAAAACGACTCCCTCTACGATACGTGCCTGCCTTACCAGCAGGCATTTTTGTTTTTGGAGTTCTTGTGCGTCACTTATTTTCTGAATTCACCCTCACCTCGCCCAGTGGCCCGCTCACTTTGGCGAACCGCGCTGTCGTGGCACCCATGTGCCAATACTCGGCCGAGAATGGACAAGCCACAGACTGGCATTTGGCGCATTGGGTCAACATGCTCAACAGCGGTACGGCGATGTTCATCATCGAAGCCACTGCGGTGGTGCCCGAAGGCCGCATCACCCCCTTGTGTTTGGGCTTGTGGGATGACGCCACAGCCGCCGCCTTGCAAGACAAGCTGCACCGCGCACGCAAATTGGCACCACCCGTGCCCGTGTGCATTCAGCTGGCCCATGCAGGGCGCAAAGCATCGAGCGCTGCGCCTTGGCAAGGCGGGCAGTTGCTCCCCCCCGAGCAAGGCGGCTGGTCAACCGTGGGGCCATCGCCCATCCCTCATCTGACGCAAGAGACGGCACCACACGAACTCGATGCACAAGGCTTAGAACACATCAAACAAGCCTTTACCAAAGCAGCGCAACGCGCCGAGGCCATGGGCATTGAAGCCATTGAACTGCACGGCGCACACGGCTATTTGTTGCACCAGTTCTTATCGCCCATCGCCAACCATCGCACAGACAACTATGGCGGCAACTTTGACAACCGCACACGCTTTCCCATGGAAGTGTTTGAGGCCGTACGTGCGGTTTACAAGGGCTCACTGGGCATGCGCATCTCAGCGTCAGACTGGGTGGAAGGTGGCTGGACACCCGAAGAAACCGCCGACTTCTCGCTGCGCTTAAAACTGACCGGTGCAGACTTTGTGCACATCTCATCAGGCGGCGTGGCTTCGCAACAAAAAATCGCGCTCGGCCCTGACTACCAAGTGCCCTTCGCCAAATTGGTGAAGCAAAAGACAGGCATGCCCACCATCACCGTGGGCCTCATCACCGAGCCGCAACAGGCCGAAGACATCTTGGCGCGTGGAGATGCCGACCTGATTGCCATGGCCCGCGCCTTCCTCTACAAACCGCGTTGGGTGTGGGAAGCCGCCGCGGCATTGAATGGCAAGGTCACAGCCAGCCCGCAATACTGGCGCTGTATGCCACGCGAAGCACAAGGCATTTTTGATGCCGTGCACATGGGCCAACGATAAAAAACAAACAGGAGACAACATGACACACCTCACACGCCGCAGCCTCAACGCCGCGTTGATGGCCGCCACGGTCATCACCACAGGCACATGCCTCGCGCCACTCACCGCACACGCGCAAGCAGACGCGTACCCCAGCAAGCCCATCACCTTGGTGGTACCTAACCCACCGGGCGGTTTGGTCGACACATCCGCACGTTTGGTGAGCGAACCGTTGGCACGCGTCACCGGCCAATCGGTGGTGGTCGACAACAAACCCGGCGGCAGCGGCAACTTGGCGTATTCCAACGTGGCGCGCAGCGCGAAAGATGGCTACACCGTGTTGGTGTCGTACTCGGGTTATCACATTGCCAACCCCATCCTGATGGACAAACTGCCGTGGGATTTGAAAGACCTCACACCCGTGGGCCTCATCACCGTGGCCACCAACGTGATTGCCGTGCACCCCTCTGTGCCCGCCAACAACTTGAAAGAGTTCATCGCGTGGGCCAAACAAAACCCGGGCAAACTCAACTACGCCTCGCAGGGCAATGGCTCGGTGTCGCACATCGGCACAGAAATTTTCAAACAACAAACCGGCATTGAAATGACGCACGTGCCCTACAAAGGTTCGGGCCAAGCCATTCAAGACGTGCTGGCGGGGCAAGTGCAGGTGTTCATCACCACGCCGCCATCAGTGATGGGCCATGTGCTCAACGGCAAACTCAAAGCTTTGGCGGTGACGGGCAAAACACGTCACCCGCAGCTGCCGCAAGTGCCCACGGTGTCAGAGGCCGGTTTGAATGGTTTTGAGTTGGAGTCGTGGGTGGCTTTGTATGTGCCCAGCGGCACGCCCAAAGACGTGGTGCAAAAGTTGTCTGCGGATGTGAAACGCAGCATGGAGCAAGCTGAGACCAAGCAACGCGCCGACGCTGCGGGCGTTGAAGTGCGTTACCTCACGCCTGACAACACCACCAAACTCTTGGAGCGCGACACAGCGAGCTGGGCCAAAGCCATCAAGGCGGGCAACATCAAGTTCGACTGACTCGATCCACGCCGCAGCGCATCGCCTGCGGCCTTAAGCCAACCCATCTTTGACGTTTGCATAGCGCAGCTGCAAACGCAGCTCACGCTTCATGCGCGTGTTCACCATGCGGCGCGATTCACGCATGAAGCTGAGCTGCATGGCGGGCAACTCTGTTTGCGCTTGCGAACGGCTGATGCGTGGTGGTTTGGCCAAGCCGTACAAGCCTGCGGCCATGTCGAAATAATCGCCCATCAACAACTGGCTGTCGTCGTTGACGTTGTAACTGCGTTGAGGTTTGCCACGCCACAACGCGAGCTGGCACGCACGCGCCAAATCGTCGGCATGGATGTGGTTGGTGAACACATCGTCCTCACGCGCCAGCACAGGCGTGCCGCGCAGCAAGCGGTCACGCGGTGTACCACCTTCGCGGTCCGGCGCATAGATACCAGGGATGCGCAACACACTCACACGCGTGGTACCCGAACGCAAACGCCCGAGGTGGCGTACACGTGCTTCGGCATCGACACGGCGCTGAGCGCGGGGTGTGATGGGGTTCACCGTGCGGTGTTCATTCACACATTCACCCGCGCAGTCGCCATACACGCCGCTGGTCGAGCCATACACCACGCTGCGCGGTGCACTGCGATGCATCCACAAACGGGCGAGTGCCAAGGTGCGCGGGTCGGTGCTGCCCTGCAAAGGCGGGGGGGCCAAGTGCAGCACACGCGTGGCCCAACCCGCCAAGCGTTGCAAGCTGGCGGGGGCATCCAAATTACCCACCACGGGCGTCACGCCTTGGGCACGCAAAGCAGCCACACGCGCAGGGCTAGAGGTGAGCGCCACCACCCGCACATGGCGCTGCACGCGCACCACGCGCTGGCCCACATCGCCACAGCCAACGATGAGCAAACGCTCGCGTTTGAAGCGAGAAGGCAAAGCGCCGAGGGGGGATTGATTGGAAGGCAAAATACAGTCTGTAAAAGTTCAAGGATACCCAAAGATGAGTTTCAACATCACGGTCCAACCCAGCGGCCGCGCTTTCACCGCCACGTCTGACGAAACCTTGCTGGCCGCAGGCCTGCGCCAAGGCATTGGCCTGCCCTACGGCTGTAAAGACGGCGCTTGCGGTTCTTGCAAATGCAAAAAGATTTCGGGCGACGTGACCCACGGCAAACACCAAGAAAAGGCTCTGTCGCCCGAAGAAGCGGCAAACGGCTTTGTGCTAACCTGCTGCGCCACCGCGCACAGCGATGTGGTGCTCGAATCGCGCCAAGTGGTGGAAGAAGGTGCGTTCCCCATCAAGAAGATGCCTGTGCGCGTCATCTCCCTTGCGAAAGCCTCACACGATGTGATGGTGGTCAAGTTGCAATTGCCCGCGACCGATGTGATGAAGTTCCATGCCGGCCAGTACGTCGACTTTTTGTTGCGCGACGGCGACCGCCGCAGCTACTCCATGGCCAATGCGCCCCACACCTTGGTAGAAGGCGCGCCCGCGATTGAACTGCACATTCGCCACATGCCCGGTGGCAAGTTCACCGACCACGTGTTTGGTGCGATGAAGGAAAAAGAAATTCAACGCATCGAAGGCCCACAAGGCAGCTTCTTCTTGCGTGAGGACTCTGACAAGCCGTTGATCTTCTTGGCCTCGGGCACCGGCTTTGCGCCCATCAAGGCTATTCTTGAGCACATGCAGCACAAAGGCATCACACGTCCCGTGTCGCTCTACTGGGGTGGTCGCCGCCCTGCAGACCTGTACATGCACGACTGGGTGCAAGCGCAAGCAGCAGCTATGCCCAACCTCACCTACGTGCCCGTGGTGTCTGACGCTTCGCCCGAAGACAACTGGACAGGCCGCACAGGTTTTGTCCATGCTGCCGTGGTGCAAGACCATGCCGACTTGAGCAGCCATCAGGTGTACGCCTGCGGCGCGCCCATCGTGGTGGACTCGGCCCGCACGACCTACACGCAAGCAGGCTTGCCATCGGATGAGTTCTACGCCGACTCGTTCACCTCGGCAGCTGACAAAGCCTAAGCGCAAGAAGACCATGACCATGCCAACCCCTCACGCGACAACTCGCCGTCAACTGCTTCGCATCTTGCCTGCCTTGTTGAGTTTGAGCGCAGGGCTTGGCATGTCACACGCACACGCGCAAAACTTTCCCAACAAACCAATACGTTGGATCGTGGTGGCCCCTGCGGGTTCATCGCTCGATGTGATTGCGCGCTCGATGCAAGACCGCCTCAAAGACAACTTGGGGCAAGCCGTTGTCATTGAAAACAAGCCCCAAGCCGGTGGTACCTTGGGCACCCACGAAGTGGCCAAGTCGACCCCCGATGGCTACACGTGGGTCATGTCATACAACGGCCCGTTGTCGTTCGCGCCGTATCTGTATCCCAAGCTGCCGTACCAGCCGCTCAAAGACCTACAGCCGGTGATGACCACCACCTCGCAGCCGAATGTGATTGCCGCCAACGCCCAGTTGCCCGCCAACACCATGCGCGAAGCGGTGGCCTTGCTCAAAGCCACGCCCGGCAAATACAACTTTGCCTCGGTGGGCAACGGCAGCTCGTCACACCTCACGATGGAATACATCAAGGCCGTGACCAACACCTACGCCGTGCACATCCCCTTCAACGGCAGCCCTCCTGCTGTGATGGCCACGATCTCCGGCGAAACACAGCTCACGGCATCGGTACCCACAGTCATTGCGCCACAAGTCAAACAAGGTCGCTTGAAATACTTGGCCGTCACCAGCGCGCATCGCTACCCTCTGCTGCCCGATGTGCCCACCGTCGCGGAAAGCGGCGTGCCTGAACTCAAAGGCTTTGAAGCCTTGGCGTGGAACGGTGTGTTGGTGGCCGCAGGCACACCGCGTGAGGTGGTAGACCGCATCAACAGCGCTTTGAATGCAGCCATCCACGACGCTGCTGTGAAAGAACGCCTCAAAGCCGCAGGCCTCGAGCCCGTGGGCGGCACGCCCGAACAATTTGGCAAACTGATTCACGATGAATCCATCAAGTGGGCTCCCATCATCAAACGCTCTGGGGCCCGCATTGATTAACCACACCACCCAACGCCGACGCACCTGGGCACTCGCCATCAGCCTGTGCACATTTGCAGCAGCGCACGCACAAACGCCCACGAAACCTATTCGTTTGATCGTGCCCTATGCCGCAGGTGGGCCGATTGACGTCACGGCACGCGCCTTGGCAGAGCGGGTGAAGGACAGTTTGGGGACTGTGATCATTGAAAATCGCCCCGGCGCTGGCGGCAACATCGGTGCAGACGCTGTGGCCAAGGCCACTCCAGATGGGTCGGTCATTGGCATTGCCGCCACGGCCACACATGCGGTCAACCCGTGGCTCTACAGCCGGATGCCCTACAACGCGGCGACTGACTTTGCACCCATCACCCAAATGCTGCGGGTGCCCAATGTCTTGGTGATGAATGCCGACACAGCGAAACGCTTGCACATCACCACACTGCAAGACTTCTTGCGTTATGCGCGCGCGAATCCCGGCAAACTCAACTACGGCTCGGGTGGCAACGGCAGTGCCGGTCATTTGGCCGGAGAACTGTTCAAAACACGGGCCTCCATTTTTGCCGTGCACATTCCGTACAACGGTGGCAATCCCGCCCAACTCGCCTTGCTCGCTGGGCATGTCGATTTCAATTTCGACAACTTGGCCACCGCAGCACCCAACATCAAAAGCGGCAAGCTCTTAGCGCTGGCTGTGACCACACCCACGCGCAGTGCGGCCTTGCCGGAAGTGCCCGCCATTGCAGAGAGTTTGAAAGACTTCTCGGTTGACACGTGGTGGGGCTTGGTTGCACCCGCCGGTACGCCCGCCCATGTGATTCAACGTTTGAACCAAGCGTTCGTCCAAGCCCTTCAGGCAACAGAAACCAAGACGAGATTTGCCAGCCTCATGGCTGAACCTGTGCCCAGCACGCCCGCCGCCTTTGGTCAATTCATGGCCTCGGAACTTTCCAAATACGAATCCGTGGTGAAAGCCAGCGGTGCACGCGTCGACTGAGAACCCCATGCAACCCATCACACCCCACCCCGCACTTGAAGTCAAAGACATCGAGATGTTCAGGCCCATGCATTGGCTGGCCTTGGCATGGAAGGACATGGAGCGCTGCCCCACCGCAGGTGCTACGCATGGCTTGATCTTGGCCGTCATCGCGGGTGGTTTGTTTTGGTTTGCGCGTCACGACTTTTGGTGGATTGCCGCCATGTTGTCGGTGAGCATGATCATTGCCCCGCTGCTGGCCACCGGTTTGTATGACATCAGCCGTCGCCTAGAGCGCGGTGAAGAAGCTACGCTTGCCGATGCCTTTCGCATTTGGACCTGTGGCGACAAGCGCTTGATTCACTTTGGCTTGTTGCTCGCACTCTCCAGCGCGGGATGGATGGTCTCATCTGCCGCATTGATTCAGTGGATGCTGCCCGCCAGCGTGCATACCCCAGCCGACTTTGTACGCTTGGTGGTGTTGCAGCCTCAATTCGGTTTGTTTGAGCTGTGGGTGATCATGGGTGCGCTGCTGGCCGCGCCAATGTTTGCCTCCACCCTCGTCACCATCCCCTTGTTGATGGACCACCCCACACTCACCGTGCAACAAGCTGTGCTGACCAGTTGGCGCGTGGTGGCGATGAACCCTTTTGCCATGGCTTGCTGGGCTGGCATTTTGTGTGTGTTCACCGCGTTGGGCATTGGATCGGCCTTTTTAGGCTTACTCGGTGTGGTGCCCATGCTGGGCCACGCCAGTTGGCACGCTTACCGCGACTTGGTGGCTTACGACCCTTCGGCGCACTGATTTTTTATGACAGAAGAACAATTCGCCCAATTCGGGCTGACCTTTGGCGTGGGCGGCTTCATGCTGTACATGCTGTTCATCATTTACCAGCTCGCGCGCGAATCAAAAGCGGGCAAGTTCGGCACCTTTGTGCTGTTCTTGGTGCTCGCATTTGGCATGGTGGGTTTCATTGCCAAACAAGTGTTGATTTGGATGATGGAGGGCTAAGCCCTCCTCACCCACAAAGGCTTATTCGCCCAAGTAAGCCTCGCGCACTTTGGGGTCGTGCAGCATGTCGTGCGCGTTGCCACTCAAGGTGATCAAGCCCGACTCCATCACATAGCCACGGTCGGCAATTTGCAAGGCGCGGCTGGCGTTTTGTTCGACCAACAAAATCGTCACGCCTTGGGCTGACACCGCTTGAATCACTTCAAAAATCTTGTCCACCATGATGGGCGACAAACCCATCGACGGCTCATCGAGCAACAACACCTTGGGCCGACTCATCAACGCGCGGCCCATCGCCAACATTTGTTGCTCACCGCCCGACATGGTGCCTGCCAATTGATCGCGACGTTCTTTGAGACGTGGAAAAGTGGTGAACACGCGCTCGATGTCGTCGGCAATGGCAGAGTGGTCATCGCGGATGTACGCCCCCATTTGCAGGTTCTCCACAATCGTCATGCGGGTGAACACACCACGGCCTTCGGGCACCATCGCTAAACCTTGTTGCACCAAGTCCCAAGGGCCTTGGCCATCAATGGTTTGGCCTGCGAGTTGGATGTGCCCGCCGCCCAAAGGCAGCAGCCCCGTGATGGCTTTCATGGTGGTGGTTTTGCCAGCGCCGTTGGAGCCGATGAGCGACACCAGTTCACCCTCGCGCACCTCTAGGCTCACGCCTTTGACGGCTTGAATGCCGCCGTAGGCCACCTTCACTTCGTTGACGCTCAGCAGCACCGCTGCATTGTCATGTTTCATCTCAATGCTCCACATGCCCGGATTGCGTGCCGAGATAGGCTTCAATCACTTGGGGGTTGCGCTGCACTTCGGCGGGCGTGCCTTGGGCAATCACCTTGCCGTAGTCGAGCACGGTCACGCGGTCGCACAGGCCCATGACCAACTTCACATCATGCTCAATCAGCAGCACCGTGCGATGGTCGCGGCGAATTTTGTCGATCAGCTCACGCAGCTGCACTTTTTCGGTGGCGTTCATGCCAGCGGCTGGTTCATCGAGCGCAATGAGCTGCGGGTCGGTGGCCAAGGCGCGTGCAATTTCTAAGCGGCGTTGATCGCCGTAGCTCAGCGTGCGCGCTTTGTAGTCGGCCAAGTTGGGAATGCCCACGTAGTCCAGCAGTTCGCGTGCGCGTTGTTCGATGGCCAGTTCTTCGGCTTTGAACGCCGCTGTTCTGAAAATGGCACCGAGCAAGCCCGAGTGCGTGCGCACGTGGCGACCGACCATCACGTTTTCAAGCGCGGTCATGTCGGCAAACAAACGGATGTTTTGAAACGTGCGTGCAATACCGGCTTGCGCCACACGGTGCACCTCGGTGGGCGCATACGGTTGGCCCGCCAACTCAAAGCTGCCGCTGTCGGGCGTGTACAAGCCTGTGATGACGTTGAAGAACGTGGTCTTGCCAGCGCCGTTGGGGCCAATCAAGCCATACACCTGCCCGCGCTCGATGCGCAGACCCACATCGCTCAAGGCTTGCAAACCACCGAAGCGTTTGGAGATGCCGGAGACATTCAACACGAGGTCGCTCATCGCGCACCTCCTTGTGGGTTGAGGTTTTTGCCGTGTTCGGGCGTGGGCCACAAACCGCGTGGCCGCCACAGCATGATGGTGATCATGGCCAACGCAATCAGCAACTGACGCAAGATGGCGGCATCCAAACGGCCATCGGTCATGGCTTGCAAGGGGCTGGCCACATAGCGCAACACCTCGGGCAAACCAGCCAGCAACACGGCCCCCAAGATGACGCCGGGCAAATGGCCCAAGCCACCGAGCACCACCATCGCCACAATCATCACCGACTCCATGAGGCTGAACGACTCGGGCGAGACAAAGCCTTGAAAGGCCGCAAACATCGCACCCGAAATACCGCCAAACGTGGCGCCCATGCCAAAGGCCAGGAGCTTCAAGTTGCGGGTGTTGAGGCCCATCGCCTTTGCAGCAATTTCGTCTTCACGAATGGCCATCCATGCACGGCCAATGCGCGAGTATTCCAAGCGGTGCGAGATGACCACGCTCAACACCACCAAGGCGAGGAACAGGTAGTAATACAAGGTGACCGAAGGCAACTCGACAAAGCCCAAATCCAAACGCTTGGAGAGCGGGTAACCAAACACGCTCACCGCATCAATTTGGCCCAAGCCTTTGGGGCCGTTGGTCAAGTTCACGGGGTGGTCCATGTTGTTGAGGAACACACGGATGATTTCGCCAAAGCCCAAGGTGACGATGGCCAAGTAGTCACCGCGCAGCTTCAAGGTGGGCGCGCCGAGCAGCACACCAAACAACCCCGCCAAGCCCGCAGCCAAAGGCAGCACCAGCCACAAGCTCAAATGCAAACCATCGGGGAACATGGCGGCGATCCACGGAAACACCTCGGTCAAATGCGGCGAGGCCAACAACGCAAACAGGTACGCGCCTAAAGCAAAGAATGCCACATAGCCCAAGTCGAGCAAGCCCGCGTAGCCCACCACGATGTTCAGGCCCAGCGCGAGCAACACATACAGCAGCGACATGTCGGCAATGCGCACCCACGCGTTGCCAAAACTTTGCAGCAGCAAGGGCAAGGCCAGCAAGACCACGGCCATGAACCAACGGTTGGAAAAGAGTTTGTGTGTCATTGCATCAAGCCCTGTCTGCCACGCGTTCGCCCAACAAGCCCGAGGGGCGCAACGTGAGCGTGACGATCAACACAATGAACGCGAGGATGTCGGTGTAGTGGCTGCCCAGCACACCGCCGGTCAACTCACCCAAGTAACCCGAACCAATCGACTCAATCAAGCCCAGCAACACGCCGCCGAGCACCGCACCACCCAAGTTACCAATGCCGCCAAACACGGCAGCGGTAAAGGCTTTGAGCCCGGGCAAGAAACCCATGGCGTGGTGCGCGGTGCCGTAGTTCATGGCCCACATCACACCGGCAATGGTGGCCAGCACCGCACCGATGATGAAGGTGGCCGAAATCACCACATCGGGCTTGACACCCATGAGGCTGGCCACGCGAGGGTTCTCCGCCGTGGCGCGCATGGCACGGCCCAGCCTGGTACGGTTCACCAACCACGACAACACGGCCAACGCCACCACGGTCAAGCCCAAAATCATCAACTGTGTGGGCGTGATGACCGCCTCGCCAATTTCAAGCGGCGTAGTGGGCAAGAGCGCGGGGAAAGGTTTGTAGTTGGGTTTCCACACAATCATCGCCAGCGTTTGCAGCAAGATCGACATGCCAATCGCGGTGATGAGTGGGGCCAGCTTGGGTGCGTTGCGCAAAGGGCGATAGGCAATTTTTTCAATCGCGTAGTTCAACGCTGCGGCGGCGATGGATGCCAAGACCATGGAGATCAAGAGCAACACCCAGCCCGGTGTGTCGGGCATGAGCGGCTGCAAAAATCCCACCACCGACCAGCTGCACAAAGCGCCCACCATCAACACCTCGCCATGCGCGAAGTTGATGAGGTTGATGATGCCGTACACCATGGTGTAGCCCAAAGCCACCAACGCGTACATGCTGCCGAGCACCAAGCCGTTGATGACTTGTTGAAGCAAGACGTCCATTTGTTATTTACCTGCTTGTTTGTTCTTGTCGCGCAAGTGGCGCAATTTGTCGGCGATTTTGATCTCTAAGCCACGCTCAACAGGTCGGTAAAAGCCCGTACCTTCTAAGCCTTGTGGCATGTAGTTTTCGCCAGCGGCAAAGCCGTCTTCTTCATCGTGTGCGTAACGGTAGCCCTTGCCCCAGTCCATGTCTTTCATCATCTTCGTGGGGGCGTTGCGCAGGTGCATGGGCACGGGGCGGGTGCCATCTTTTTTCACCAAGGCTTTGGCTTCGTTGTAGGCCTTGTACACGGCATTGGACTTCGGCGCGACGGCCAAATACACCACGCATTCGGCCAGCGCCAACTCGCCTTCGGGCGAGCCCAAGCGCTCATACACCTCAGCAGCATCGAGCGCCAAACGCAAGGCGCGTGGGTCGGCCAAGCCAATGTCTTCGGCGGCCATGCGAATCAAGCGGCGCGCCATGTATTTGGGTTCAGCCCCACCGTCCAACATGCGCACCAGCCAGTAGAGCGCGGCATCGGGGTCTGAGCCGCGCACCGATTTGTGCAGGGCGCTGATGGTGTCGTAAAACTGTTCGCCGCCTTTGTCGTAGCGGCGCATGCGCTCGCCCAAAACGCGCAGCAACCACGCATCGCTGATTTCTTCCAGCTTCTCGCGCTGGGCCGCGACCGACAAAGTTTCGAGCGTGTTGAGCAAGCGGCGGGCATCACCATCGGCATAGGCAATCAAGCGCTCCAAGGCTGCATCTTCGAGCGCAGGCACGGCGCCAATGGCTTGCGCTTTGGCGATGATTTGCGTGAGGTCTTCCACACTGAGCGACTGCAACACATACACCGCCGCACGTGACAACAAAGCAGAGTTCACCTCGAACGACGGGTTCTCCGTGGTCGCACCAATGAAGGTGAACAAGCCCGATTCGACATGCGGCAAGAACGCGTCTTGCTGGCTCTTATTGAAGCGGTGCACCTCGTCCACAAACATGATGGTGCGTTTGGGGTCGAGCGAGTCACGCGCGGCTTGCGCCAGTTCCACGGCTTCGCGGATTTCTTTCACGCCGCCCAACACCGCGCTGATCGACAAAAACTGCGCATCAAACGCATCGGCCATCAAACGGGCGATGGTGGTTTTACCCACACCGGGCGGGCCCCACAAGATGCAGCTGTGCGGCTGACCCGACTCAAACGCCACGCGCAACGCCATGCCCTCGCCCAGCAAATGCTGCTGGCCAATGACCTCGCCCAAGGTGCGTGGGCGCAGACGTTCAGCGAGGGGAATGTGCGTGGCGATCAAGACAAGGGCTTCTCAAAGTGTGCGGGAAGTGTAGCGACCAGAATTGTTGGCCCAACGTTCACACCTCTCTAGACAAGCCCAATGAATTTATACTAATTAATTACATGTAAATTATTTTTCAACAAAAATGCACTCACTGGATCGATGGACGGCCATCCATTTCGGCATCCGTTCCAAACTCATTGCCCTGTTTGTCGTGATCAAGGTAGTGCCTTTAATTTTGCTGGCTTACTTGGCATGGCAAGGGGTCGAGCAGTTGGGGTTGAGTTTGTCTCAAGAGACAGAACAATTGGCGGAAGAAGTAAGAAGCACAGTGACCGACATGGGAACGCGTTTTGCCAAGGCCTCGGTTCAAGCCTTGGATGACCGAGCACGAGAGGACTTGGAGCGCCTCACCACAGACACCGCACGGGCGGTGGCCGATTTTTTATACGACCGCGATCACGACATCCTGTTAGCAGCCACCTTACCAATCAACGCACAACAGTATCAAAAATTTCTCGACACCCGAACCCGCTTCATCACACAGCCTGGCACTTGGAAACTCGCCGCCGATGGTCAGAGTTGGGAGGCAGAGCAAAAGCCAGAAGCCCACTTTGAACTGGCCCTGTCACTCAACGCTGAGAACTTGCAAGACTTCCATGCAAGGCCCTCTGAAACAGTCAGCCGCACGACCCCTGACCCGTTGTATTACGAAATCACTTATCTTGACTTGAAAGGACGAGAACGCATCAAAGCCTCTCGAGGGAATGTCTTACCCAAGGATTTGCGGGATGTATCAAACAAGGCCAACACCTGGAGCAAAGCCGAGACTTATTTCAAAGAGCTCCAACGACTCAAGCCTGGACAAATTTATGTGTCAGAAGTGATTGGCCCTTATGTGCCATCACGCATCATCGGTCCCATCACGCCACTCAGTAGTCAGCGCGCGGGAATTCCATTTCAACCCGAAAGGGAGGCTTTCGCGGGTCAGGAGAATCCGCATGGCAAACACTTTCAAGGCATTGTGCGTTGGGCGACACCCGTGGTGCATGACGGGGTTATCACAGGCTATGTCACTTTGGCGTTGAACCACGCCCACATTCGCAGCTTCACAGACAACCTCACCCCGACACCAAAGCGTTACACCGCCATTCCAGATGCCAGCAGTGGCAATTACGCCTTCATGTGGGATAACAAAGACAGAAGCATTGCTCACCCACGCCACCACTCCATCATGGGATTCAATCCTGATACGGGCGAGTACGACACACCTTGGCTAGAAGACAGCATCTATCAACGTTGGAAAACAAGCCAATTACCGTTGAAAGAGTTTCTCAAAAATGTGCCCACCTTTGACAACCAAAGCCGAGATAAAAAACCCGCACAAGCCTTGACCGACGCTGGCCATATGGGGTTAGATTGCCGCTACCTCAACTTTGCGCCGCAATGTCAAGGTTGGCATGACTTGACGCAAAGCGGTGGCTCCGGATCATTTTTAATTTTGTGGTCGGGCGTGTGGAAACGTACCACTGCCGCAGCAATCCCCTACTTCACAGGTCAATACGCACAGTCACCTCGCGGTTTTGGCTACATCACGATTGGCGCGAATGTTGAAGATTTCCACGCCCCCGCTGCAGCCACTGCAGAGTTAATGAACAACAAGGTGACTGAATTTGCAGAACGCCTGAAACACAAACAAATGAGTTTGCAAAGCATGATTACGCACTCGGTCAACGCCACCGCCGCGAATTTATCAGGCTCTACAGCAGTCACACTGATCTTGGTGGTCATCGTCGCTGTGTGGCTAGCGTCACTGCTCACACGCCATGTGACTGATTTGGTAGAAGGTCTCGCTCGCATTGAAGCGGGTGATTTGTCATTCCGATTTCGACATGACACCCAAGATGAGTTGGGACACTTGAACAATTCGCTCAATCACATGGCTAACAGCGTTCAATCGTCATTTGAACAAAGTGAAACAGCACGTCGCCAGGCCGAAGAAAACAGTCAAATGAAGAGTGACTTTGTGGCCAACGTGTCACATGAGCTGCGAACTCCCTTGAACGGCATTTTGGGGTTTTCTGAAATCATCCTGGAAGAGGCCAAAGACACTGAGACTCGAGAGTTTGCACAAACCATTCACCAAAGTGGACAGCACCTGTTGTCTGTGGTGAACGACATGCTAGATGTAGCAAAAATCGAAGCAGGTCACATGACCTTGGCATGTGTGCAGGTCGACATTCGCACTTTGCTGGACGAACTGGCGCTGCTTCACACGGGATGTGCACAGCAAAAAGGCCTCGTCTTGCATACACACCTAGCGGACAACTTACCTGAGTACATGAACACCGATCCCACGCGTTTGCGTCAAATCATTAACAACTTACTGAGCAATGCCGTCAAGTTCACCCACCAAGGAGAAGTCACCCTATCGGCGCATTGGACAGGCAACACCTTGGTCATTGGTGTACGAGACACGGGCCCCGGCATTGCGCCACAGATTCAAGAAGTGGTGTTCGAGCGTTTTCGACAAGCGGCTAGTTTTGTCACCCGTGAGCATGGCGGCACGGGCTTAGGTTTGGCGCTGGTTCGCGAATTTGTCAAGCTGATGGGCGGCAAGCTGCACTTGAGTTCACAACTTGGACAAGGTGCGTATTTTGAGTTTTCGATTCCCGAAATCAATCCGGCAACACGCGTAACAAGTCCTGCGCACTGATCGGCTTTACCAGCAAATCATCAAAGCCAGCCGCCATGATCGTTTCACGCTCAGATGCCATCGCGTGTGCGGTGTAGGCGACCACATAAAGAGACGCCAAAAGCGGGGTGCCACGAATGGTTTGACACACCGCTTTGCCATCCATCACGGGCATGCTGATATCTAGCAGCACCGCATCAAAAGTTTCAGCAACCAACATGTCCAAGGCCAAAGCGCCACTATCCGCTTCTTGCACATGCATGCCACGACGCTGAAGCAGGGCCATCGCCAATTTGCGATTGATCGCGTTGTCGTCGACCACCAAAACTTTTTTCATGCCTTGTACATCTCTTGAATACATTTGAAGTACAAGTTTATAACTCACAAAGTGTGATTACATTAATTCTTATGAATTCAACGCAAAAACACTGGAAAAGTCACCCCAAGAATCAAGGGCGAATCACGCTGACGCCTTTGGGTGTGGCAAAGTTAAATTGCGAGGCACTGAAATTGGCTGGGTTCACGTCAAAACGTTCAAACGTCAAGACCGAGCGTTGCCCCATCGCATCCACAATTTCTAACTTACCCAAACGCACTTGCGTGCCATCAACACGCAACCCCATCCGAACCGATTGGATGGCACTTTCACGGTTCTTAGGGTTGGCTTGAACCCATTGCAAGCCATCGGCATCGGGTTGCGCTTCGAGGTTGAATTCTTTTTGCAAGCTCACCACATCCACCGCGGTGGCCACCAACGCCGCAGGCGTGCTGCCCAAAGCTTGGCTTTGTTTGCGGGCTGTCACTTGCTCTAGATCGGCGTCATAAAGCCACAAGGTTTGCCCATCGGCGACGATGACCTGAGGAAACGGCCTGATGTAGTCAAAACGAAAACGCGTAGGACGCACAAACGAAAACTGACCTGTCGATGTTTTGCTGCGCGCTAGCGTTTGCCCAGCTTTGACCGGAGACGTCACCACTTGGGTGAAGTCTGATCGGCCACTTTTGGTGGACTTCAAGAACGCGTCCAACGTGTCTAGGCTGCTGGCCAACGCAGCACCTGCACCGAACACACCCAAGGCCAACACCGCCGTACGCACAGTGCGCATCATGTGTATGGATCGTTCACTCATCGCGCTTAGGCACCAAAATTTCACGCTGACCATTGCTGCTCATGGCGCTGACCATGCCGGCCTTTTCCATGTCTTCCACCAAACGTGCGGCGCGGTTGTAACCAATCTTCAAGTGGCGCTGCACCAACGAAATGCTGGCCTTGCGGTTTTTCAACACCACCTCAACCGCTTGGTCGTACATCGGGTCTTTTTCGGCGGGCACATCGCCAAACAAATCGGGGCCTGAAGCGTTGCCGTCACCATCGACCGTGCCACCTTCGAGCACGCCTTCGATGTAGTCAGGCTCGCCTTGGCTCTTGAGGTACTCGACCACACGGTGCACTTCTTCGTCACTTACAAACGCCCCGTGCACACGCACAGGAAAACCTGTGCCGCTGGCCATGTAGAGCATGTCGCCCATGCCCAACAAGGCCTCTGCGCCCATTTGGTCAAGGATGGTGCGGCTGTCAATCTTGGAGCCCACCGAGAACGCAATACGCGATGGGATGTTGGCTTTGATGAGGCCGGTAATCACATCCACGCTGGGGCGTTGTGTGGCGAGGATCAAGTGAATACCCGCCGCACGCGCCTTTTGCGCCAAGCGCGCAATGAGCTCTTCAATCTTCTTACCCACCACCATCATCAAGTCGGCCAATTCATCAATGACCACCACGATGTGGGGCAAGCGCTGCAGTGGCTCGGGCTGTTCGGGTGTGAGGCTGAAGGGGTTGTAGATGAACTCTTCACGCGATGCGGCATCGTCAATCTTGGCGTTGTAGCCTGCGAGGTTACGCACACCCAATTTACTCATGAGCTTGTAGCGTTTTTCCATTTCGCCCACGCACCAATTCAGGCCATGTGCGGCTTGGCGCATGTCGGTCACCACAGGAGCCAACAAATGAGGAATGCCTTCGTAGACTGACATTTCCAACATCTTGGGGTCAATCATGAGCAAGCGCACATCGCGTGCTTCAGCCTTGTAGAGCAAGGACAAAATCATCGCGTTGATACCCACCGATTTACCGGAGCCGGTGGTACCCGCCACCAACACGTGCGGCATCTTGGCAAGATCCGCAACCACGGGATTGCCCACGATGTCCTTGCCTAGGCCCATCGTCAACATCGACTTGGATTCGTTGTAAATGTCGGAACCCAAAATTTCGCTCAAGCGAATCGATTGGCGTTTGGCGTTGGGCAACTCCAAGGCCATGTAGTTTTTACCGGGGATGGTTTCGACCACGCGAATCGACACGAGTGACAACGAACGCGCCAAGTCTTTGGCGAGGTTCAACACTTGTGAGCCCTTCACGCCAGTCGCCGGTTCAATTTCGTAACGGGTAATCACAGGACCAGGCGAAGCTGCCACCACGCGCACATCCACGCCGAAGTCTTTGAGTTTCTTCTCAATCAAACGGCTGGTCATTTCCAGCGTTTCGGGCGACACCGTGTCTTGGCGTGCCAACGGGTCATCCAGCAAGTCCACTTGCGGCAAGCGTGAATCGGTGGCAATGTCGGTGAACAAGGTTTTTTGGCGCTCTTTGGCCACGCGTGCGCTCTTGGGTACCTCGATCACTTCGGGCTCAATGTGCACGGTGATGGGGGGGTGCTCTTTGATCTCCACGAGCTCTTCAAACACCACTTCTTCGCGTTCACGTGCGGCGACCAAACCGTAGGCCACGTCTTCTTCGCGTTCACGGCGTTCGCGCCAGGCTTCGTACAAACCGTCAAGCCATGCACCTAGGTTTTCAGCCGTTTGCCCCCATGAGAAGCGAAACACCCACGACGCACCGACGACGCCAAAAGCGATGAAGATCAAACCTGAGCCGTTAAAACCCAACCAATTCAAGCTAGGGGGCCCTACCAAGTAGCCCAACACACCACCGCTGCTGTGACCGGGCAAGCGGTCTTCAAAGCGGTACATGCGTGTCCACTCCAGGCCCGTGCTGGAAATCAACAACAAGGCCAACCCCGCCCAGAACGCAAAGCGCGTGTAACGCCAGCCCGTGTGTTCAGGTTGCGGCTCATCTTCGTCGCGCAAACGATTAGCCAACGCGGCCAACCATGCCGCCAAGGCCGCGGCATAACACCACCACACAGAATAGCCCAGCAAGAAAAAGCTCAGATCAGAAATCCATGCGCCCAAACGCCCGCCAAAGTTACGCACCGCAGTGCCCGCACCGGAGGTGGTCCATGCCGGGTCAAGTGGCGACTGCGTGATGAGCGCCAGCAACCAAAAGGTCATGAACACAAAGCCTGCTGTGAGCGCAATCTCTTGCGCAAAACGGCGAAAACCTGTGGGTTTGTGGTCCGCATCGGCAGCAGAGGCGCGCGGATCGTTCTTTAATGTATTGAGCGAGTAAGTCATGTCTAGAGGCAGAGCTTACCCGAGCGGCAACCATACGCCGTCAAGGGTAAAAAGAGGTTCTTACAATCTTGCCTTTATTGTCTCTTTGATTGCCGTCCTCAGATATGTCTACCACCCAACACGCCCAAGTTTTGATTCTCGGCTCCGGCCCTGCTGGCTACACTGCCGCCGTTTACGCAGCCCGTGCCAATTTGAAGCCACTGTTGATCACGGGTATGGCCCAAGGTGGCCAATTGATGACCACCACCGAAGTGGACAACTGGCCCGCCGACGTACACGGTGTGCAAGGCCCAGAGCTGATGCAACGCTTCCAGCAACACGCCGAGCGTTTCAACACCCAAATCGTGTTTGACCACATCAACAAGGTCGATTTTTCGAAGCGCCCCTTCACCTTGACCGGCGACAGCGGCACCTACACCTGCGACACGCTCATCATCTGCACAGGCGCCTCGGCCAAGTACTTGGGCCTGCCCTCTGAAGAAGCCTTCATGGGCCGCGGCGTGTCGGGCTGCGCCACCTGCGACGGATTCTTCTACCGCGACCAAGTGGTCAGCGTGGTCGGTGGCGGCAACACTGCGGTGGAAGAAGCCCTGTATTTGTCCAACATCGCATCCAAGGTTCACTTGGTGCACCGCCGTGACACCTTCAAGGCCGAGGCCATCATGATCGACAAGCTCATGGAAAAGGTTGCTGCAGGCAAGATCGTGCTCGAAACCGACAGCACCTTGGATGAAGTGTTGGGCGATGCGTCTGGCGTGACAGGCATTCGCCTGAAAAGCACCAAAGCTGGCGGCACCCGCGACATTGCCACCCAAGGCTGCTTCATCGCCATCGGTCACTCACCCAACACCGGCATTTTTGAAGGCCAACTGGCCATGAAAAACGGCTATTTGCTGACCAAGAGCGGCTCAGAAGGCTTTGCCACCATGACCAGCGTGCCCGGCATCTTTGCGGCTGGGGACGTGCAAGACAACGTCTATCGCCAAGCCATCACCAGCGCTGGCACGGGCTGCATGGCCGCCTTGGACGCTCAGCGCTTCCTAGAGCAAGGCGCTCACTGACAGGCGCCGACTAAAAGACGCTACAATCTCAGGCTTTGCTGAACTCAGTGAAGAAGATGGGTTACCGCCACCCTTTTTGGCGAGGTGAGGCGCTCGTGGGAACGACCGCCGTTAAATATGGAGTGTCCACATGGCACGCGTATGTGAAGTAACGGGCAAAGGCCCAATGACGGGAAACAACGTTTCCCACGCAAACAACAAAACAAAACGCCGTTTCTTGCCTAACCTGCAATACCGCCGTTTCTGGGTAGAGTCTGAAAACCGTTGGGTTCGCTTGCGCGTTTCTAGCGCAGCTCTGCGTTTGATCGACAAAAACGGCATTGACGCCGTGTTGGCTGACTTGCGCGCACGCGGTCAAGCTTAATTCCAGATACTGAAAGGACACGATCATGGCTTCTAAAGGCGGACGCGAAAAAATCAAGCTGGAATCAACAGCAGGTACTGGTCACTTCTACACGACCAGCAAAAACAAGAAAACCATGCCCGAGAAAATGGCGATCATGAAGTTTGATCCCAAGGCTCGTAAGCACGTGGAATACAAGGAAACCAAACTGAAGTAATTCAGATTGGCCCAATAAAAAACCCCGCCTAAGCGGGGTTTTTTATGGTCTGTACGTTTGTTTCGTTTACACACGCGCAGCGCGCAAGTGCATCGAGAACTCTTGCAAGGCAGCAATGCCGCTAGCTTCGGCACGTTTGCACCACGCTTGCAGGTCTTGCGCCAGTTGGGCACGGTTATGGTGGGTGTTGAGCCAAATTTGGCGCAACTCTTCACGCATCTTCACCATGGTGTCCACGTCGGGCAAGGCCGAGCGGGCTGCCGCCAGTTGAGCCACCAAAGCGGCAGGCACTTTCTCTGCATCGCGATGCATCCAACGTTTGGCCACGGCCACCACAGAGTCTGCTGGCAAGGTGGACATGCGAGCCAATTCTTGTTTCATCGCCAAGCGCAGTTGGACCGCGTAATTGGCCATCACTTCGTAGCGGTTGGCAATCACAGCTTCCAAAGTTTTTTCGTCAGCCACAGGCTTGATGTCGCCAAAGGCCAACTTGGGCGGTGTCTTCTTGACGGTCGCCAAACCCACGGTTTCCAAAATGCGGATGTACAACCAGCCCAAGTCAAACTCGTAGGGCTTGACCGACAACTTGGCCGATGTGGGGTAAGTGTGGTGGTTGTTGTGCAACTCTTCGCCGCCAATGATGATGCCCCAAGGGGAAATATTGGTACTGGCGTCAGGTGCCTCAAAGTTACGATAGCCCCAATAGTGCGCCGCACCGTTGATGATGCCGGCGGCAGTGACGGGAATCCACATCATCTGCACGGCCCACACGGTCAGGCCCAAAGCGCCGAACAAAGCCAAGTTGATGATGAGCATCAAAGCCACGCCCCATACCGAGTGCGGGGTGTAGAGGTTGCGTTCAATCCAGTCGTTGGGCGTGCCGTGGCCAAAACGCTCCAGCGTCTCCAGATTTTCGGCTTCTTTGCGGTACAGCTCAGCGCCGGTGAACAACACGGTTTTGATGCCGTGAATGTGCGGGCTGTGAGGGTCTTCCGCTTGCTCGCACTTGGCGTGGTGTTTGCGGTGAATCGACGTCCACTCTTTGGTCACTTGGGCCGTGGTGAGCCACAACCAGAAACGGAAAAAGTGCGCCACCGTAGGATGCAAGTCCAACGCGCGGTGCGCAGAATGGCGATGCAAATAAATGGTCACGCTGGCGATGGTGATGTGCGTGAACAGCATCGTGACCGCAAACACTTGCCAGCCCGAAAAATGCAGCAAACCGTAGCTCAGCCAGTTCAACATGGCATCAAGCCAAGCCCAATTGGGTAACAACATGTAGATCTTTCAACTCGTGGAAATCAACTTTACATTTTAAGGTTCGGGTACTTATTTGGCTACCCAGACGGCCGCAAAGAAACCGTCTGTGGCGTGCAAGTGTGGCCAAAGACGCAAATACATCCCGTCTGTCGTACACAAACTGGCAGCATTGAGAACTTTCAACTCAGTCAAAGTTTCGGCCACAGACAACGGCACAAAGTTGGGGTGCGCTGCGCTGAAAGCTTGGGCAATGGCCTCGTTCTCTTCGGGCAACACGCTGCACGTGGCGTAGACCAAGCGACCACCCGGCTTCACCAAGCGCGCCGCACTGGCCAAGATCGAGGTTTGTTTTTCAGTCAGCTCGTGCACGGCCTTCATAGACTGACGCCATTTGAGGTCGGGGTTGCGGCGCAAAGTACCCAAACCCGAACACGGCGCGTCCACCAACACACGGTCAATCTTGCCGCTCAGGCGCTTCACTCGGTCGTCTCGCTCGTGTGCAATGGCGGAGGGATGCACGTTCGACAACTTGCTGCGTGCCAAGCGCGGCTTGAGCGACTCCAAGCGGTGTGCCGATACATCAAACGCGTACAAGCGGCCGGTGCTGCGCATGGCTGCACCAATGGCCAAGGTCTTGCCGCCCGCTCCTGCACAAAAGTCGACCACCATCTCGCCGCGCTTGGCATCGAGCAACAGGGCCAACAACTGCGAGCCCTCGTCTTGCACTTCAATCGCGCCACGGGCAAAGGCGTCAAGCTGGCTCAACGCAGGCTTGCCGTCAATGCGCAAACCCCAAGGCGAGAACGGCGTGTCCACCGCCTTGATGCCCGCGAGCTGCAACTCGTGCTGCACATCGGCGCGTTTGTCGGTGAAAGTGTTGACGCGCAAATCCAGCGGTGCGCCGCCGTTCATGCGCTCGACCAACGGCCAAAAGCCCTCTCCCACTTGCGCTTTGAGGGGTTCGACCAACCACTCGGGCAAGTTGTGGCGATGGCGCTCCATCAAGTCCGAAGGGCTCACAGATTCACAAGCTTCAAGCCAAGCGGCCTCTTGCCTGTTAAGCGCGCCCATCAAAAAGTCGAGCGGGCCGTTGTTGGCGTGCTTGGCGTTTTTAGGCGCAGGCTTGGCCGGTGCTTGCTGCTTCATGTGGTCGGCAAAACCGAGGATGGCCAAGCGGCGCTCTTTGGGGCCAGAGCCCGAAGGCGCAAAGTGGTCGTAGCGCAATTTGTTGCGCAACACGTTGTAGACGGTTTCGGCCAAGGCCGCACGCTCGCGCGGGCCAAAGGCGTAGGTTTTACGGTAGTCACGGAAAAACTTAGACACCACCGCATCAGCAGGGTGGTCAAACTTCAAAGTGAGGCGAACAAGCTCAGTACAAGCTTCAATCAGGGCTTTAGGATGCATAGGGTGTATTGTCCCATCCTATGAACGACCAAGACCTTCCCCCATTGCAAGAAACGCCCACCGGCCTCTACCGCCACTACAAAGGCGGCCAATACGAGGTAATTGGCACCGCGCGCCACAGCGAAACCCTAGAACCCATGACCGTCTACCGCGCCCTCTACGGCGCGCACGGCTTGTGGGTGCGCCCTGCGGCGATGTTTAGCGAAACCATCGAGATCAATGGCGTGATGCGCCCGCGTTTCGAAAAAATAGCAGACGCGTAAAGCGCCCTGTGTATGCAGGCGCACACCCACACGCGCCGATAATTCAGGGCAATGAAAAACATCGTCATCCTGATCTCTGGCGGCGGCTCCAACATGGCCGCCATCATTCGTACCGCAGAAGAACAAAACTGGGCCAAACGCCTCAACGCTCGAGTGAGCGCCGTCATCAGCAACAAAGCAGACGCACAAGGCTTGGCCTTTGCCCAAGACCACCGCATTGCCACGGCAGTGGTCGACCACAAAGCATTCGCAGGCGAACCTCACCCCCGTGAAGCCTTTGACGCAGCCTTGATGACCGAGATCGACAAACACCAGCCCCACCTTGTAGTGCTAGCTGGCTTCATGCGTATCCTCACGCCCGGCTTTGTGGCGCATTACGAAGGCCAACTCATCAACATCCACCCTTCGCTGCTGCCCGCCTTTGCGGGGCTCAACACCCACCAACGCGCCATCGAAGCCGGCTGCAAATTTGCCGGAGCCACCGTGCACCACGTGACCGCAGAACTCGACCACGGACCTATCCTTGCGCAAGCTGTTGTGCCCGTGCTGCCCGACGACACCGCAGACACACTGGCTGCGCGGGTGTTGACGCAGGAGCATTTGATTTATCCGAAGGCAGTGGCAGAGTTATTGACGTCATTCCCAAACTTGCCATAAAATTTGAACCAGTCTCCAGCTGACCAACCACACCAGGCAATCAGAGCCGAAATGTCGCGTCAACTGGGGGCTTTTTTATTTGCTCCAGAGTTTTAAACCCGCGTTAATCCAACGCTGTTCGACAGTGGCCTCTTTGTTATAAACGCTAGCAACCACGTTGACATGAGAACGCCCCACCAGCTTATTCGCATGAAGGGGAATCAAAATCGGAGCGCCGTCTTTCACCTCGAAAGTAATCACAACGGCAGAGCTTTGAATCGTCGCCGACCTGTACAGTGCTTTGGGCGAAGCAAGGATGTCCGCCAACCGATACAACATCGATTTTGAGATGCCGTGATCGAAGTGCGCCTTGTCAATCGCAGATCCTTTGATAACCAAGTCAAAGGCAGGAAAACCTGCACGCTCAATCAAATACGCAGGCGTAGCACCCAGCGATAAGACATGCTCGTGATGTGGCCGCCCAGCCAAAGACGACTGAAGAATCAGTTGAACACTCGTTTGGAAATTCTTGTCGATCATGGCATTCAATCTGCATCGCGAAGAAATTCGCAATGGATGAACTCAGCTTAGCCAACCCCTCAAATCGTGTGGATCAATCCACCTAAATTTTGATGAATTTGAACTAACCCCCAAAATGGGGACTTCTATTCTTGTGTGAAATACTTGAGGCGAGGTGGCTGACGATTTTTGGTACTCCAGCATGAGGAAGCCGCAGTCAGCCACCTCGCCGGAGCGCACGCAAAAACCTAAGCCAAAAGCCGCGAACTCTTAGGCACATGCGCCATCAAAAACTCCATCTGGTCCGCCAAGATCCGGCGGTTACGCAAGATGAAGTCTTCCCACAGCGATGGCTCATATGGCGTATAAAGCAGCGGCATACGCGCTTGCTCAGGCGTGCGGTTGCCCTTGCGGTGGTTGCACGATTTACACGCCGTCACCACATTCATCCACGTGTTCGGGCCGCGTTGGCCAATGGGACGAATGTGCTCGCGGGTCAGTTCTGATTCATGGAAGTGGTCGCCGCAATACGCGCAGATGTTGCGGTCACGGGTGAAAAGTTTGTCATTGGTCAGACCCGATTTCAAATCAAACGGGTTGATGTTGGGCACGCCCTTGGTGCCGATGATGCTGTTGACCGTGATGATGGACTGCTGCCCTGTGATGGCATTGGTGCCGCCATGAAACACCGCCACCTCGCCGCCAGATTCCCAGCGCACTTCGTCGGCCGCGTAGTGAATGACCGCTTGTTCCAGCGATATCCACGACTGCGGTAGCCCTTGGGCAGACAGTTTCAAGACCTTCACACCTCACCTCCATTCGCTTCTCAAACGACCGATCGGGAATGCACATCTATCGGGGACAATATACCTTTATTGCGTGACAGTTTCAGGGTTGTCGCCTTTCACTCACTTATGCAAATTTTTCGCGGTTTTCATCACCCCCAGTTAGCCAAGGCATGCGCCTTGACGATTGGCAACTTTGACGGCGTACACCGTGGCCATCAAGCCATGTTGGCGTTGCTCAACAACGAGGCCCGCCACCGCGGTGTGCCCAGTTGCGTGATGACGTTTGAGCCACACCCACGCGACTTCTTTGCCAAGCAACACCAACAGCCCGACCTCGCCCCTGCCCGCATTGCCACCTTGCGCGACAAGCTCAACGAGCTGGCCGCTTGCGGGGTCGACCAATGCGTGGTGCTGCCGTTTGACCAAGCCTTTGCCTCGCAACAACCGCAGGCCTTCATTGACGAGGTGCTGGTCCAAGGCCTCGGCGTGAAATACGTGCTGGTGGGTGACGACTTCCGCTTTGGCGCTAAACGCGCCGGCGACTACGCCATGCTCGACGCCGCAGGCACCGCCCACGGTTTTGATGTGGCGCGCATGAACAGCTACGAGGTGAAAAACCTGCGCGTCTCCAGCTCCGCCGTGCGCGAAGCGATGGGCCGTGGTGCGATGCAAGAGGTGGCGCAGTTGCTGGGCCGCCCTTATGCCATTTCGGGCCATGTGGTGCATGGCCGCAAGCTGGGCCGCGAGCTGAACTGCCGCACGCTCAATTTACGCTTCAGCCACTGGAAGCCTGCCGCCAGCGGCATCTTCGTGGTGCAGGTGCACGGTTTGGCCGAACAGCCCTTGGCCGGTGTGGCCAATTTGGGCATTCGCCCCTCGCTCGACCCCAACGATGTGAATGGTGGCCGCGTGTTGCTGGAGACCCATTGCCTCGACTGGCCCGCCAGCCTTGGCGCTGAGGGGGGCTACGGTAAAATCATCCGCGTGGAACTGCTGCACAAATTACACGACGAGCTGAAGTACGACGGTCTGGACGCCTTGATGCAAGGCATACACAAAGACTGCGACGACGCACGCGCTTGGCTCGCAGCCCGAATTTGATGGGGCGTGCAGCCCCCTCTTGCTGCACATTGCCCCGCGCTTCCCGACTTGCTGGCAAGGCCTGTACTGACCCAGCCCTTGCCCACCCTCTTTCCAGTCTCTGCCACAGAGACGCCGATACCCGAGATAGCCATGACCGACAAAGCCTCTGATTACCGTTCCACGCTCAACATGATGGACACCCCGTTCCCCATGCGTGGTGACTTGCCCAAGCGCGAACCCCAATGGGCACACGACTGGAACACCCACGGCTTGTACAAAAAACTGCGTGATGCCCGCCAAGGCGCACCACTGTTTGTGTTGCACGACGGCCCACCCTACGCCAACGGCAAACTGCACATCGGCCACGCGCTGAACAAAGTGTTGAAAGACATGATCGTCAAGTCCAAGCAATTGGGCGGCTTTGACGCGCAATACATCCCCGGCTGGGACTGCCACGGCTTGCCCATCGAGAACGCCATCGAAAAACTGCATGGCCGCAAACTCAGCCGCGACGACATGCAGGCCAAGAGCCGCGCTTTCGCCACCGAACAAATCGAACAACAACGCGAAGACTTCAAACGCCTCGGCGTGTTGGGCGACTGGGAGCGCCCCTACCGCACCATGGACCCCGCCAACGAAGCCGGCCAACTGCGCGCGTTCAAACGCGTGATGGAGCGTGGCTTTGTCTACCGTGGCTTGAAGCCCGTGTACTGGTGCTTTGACTGCGGCTCGTCATTGGCCGAGTTTGAAATTGAATACGCCGACAAGAAAAGCGACACGCTCGACGTGGCCTTCTTGTGCGCCCAACCCGACAAGCTCGCCGCAGCATTTGGCTTGCCCAAGCTCGACAAAGAAGCATTCGCCGTCATCTGGACCACCACCGCGTGGACCATCCCTGCCAACCAAGCGCTCAACATGCACCCCGAGATCGAGTACGCCTTGGTGGATACCGAGCGTGGCTTGTTTGTGTGCGCCGCCTCGTTGGTGGAAAAATGTTTGGAGCGTTGGAAGCTCGAAGGCCAAGTGGTGGCCACAGCCAAAGGCGACAAGCTCGGCATGATCGAATTCAAACACCCCCTCGCGCATGTGGATGCAGGCTACCAACGCACCGCCCCCGTGTACTTGGCCGACTACGTGGGCGAAGCCGACGGCACAGGCATCGTGCACAGCGCACCTGCCTACGGCGTGGACGACTTCAACTCATGCATGGCCAATGGCATGAAGTACACCGACATCTTGAACCCCGTGCAAGGCAACGGCTGCTACGCCGAAGACTTTGCGTTGTTCGGGGGCTTGCACATCTGGAAGGCTGTGCCCGTCATTCTTGAGGCACTGCAAAACGCAGGTCGCTTGATGGCCACCCAAGCCATCACGCACAGCTACCCACACTGCTGGCGTCACAAAACGCCCGTGATCTACCGCGCGGCGGCACAGTGGTTCATCCGCATGGACGCGTTTGACAGCACCACCGAAAAAACCACGGGCAAGTTCATCACCGACAAGTCGAGCAAGTCGCTGCGCGAACTCGCCTTGAACGCGATTGACCAAACCAACTTCTACCCCGAGAACGGCCGCGCGCGTTTGCGCGACATGATCGCCAACCGCCCCGACTGGTGCATCTCGCGCCAACGCAGCTGGGGCGTGCCTGTGCCGTTCTTCTTGCACAAAGACAGCGGCGAGTTGCACCCACGCACCATGGCCATCATGGACCAAGCGGCGGACATTGTGGAAAAAGGCGGCATCGAAGCATGGAGCCGCGTGACGGTCGAGGACATCCTCAACCAGCCCGGCGACGACGCAGCCAGCTACACCAAGAGCACCGACATTTTGGAAGTGTGGTTTGACTCAGGCTCCACCTTCCAACACGTGCTGCGCGGCAGCCACAAAGACGCTTACGACCGCGCGCCACACCACGCGCAAGGCCCAGAAGCTGACTTGTACTTAGAAGGCCACGACCAACACCGTGGCTGGTTCCACAGCTCGTTGTTGCTCGGCTGCGCTTTGTACGACCGCGCGCCCTACAAAGGCCTGCTGACCCACGGCTTTGCCACCGACGGCCAAGGCCGCAAGATGAGCAAGAGCTTGGGCAACACCGTCGCGCCACAAGAAGTGACCGACAAAATGGGTGCCGAAATTTTGCGCCTGTGGGTCGCCAGCACCGACTACTCGGGCGACCTCAACATCGACGACAAAATCTTGGCCCGCGTGGTCGATGCGTACCGCCGCATCCGCAACACGCTGCGCTTCTTGATGGCCAACATCAGCGACTTCGATGCTGCCAAAGACGCCGTGGCGTTTGACGATTTGTTGGAGATCGACAAATACGCGCTGTCTCGCGCCGCCCAAGTGCAGGCCGACATCTTGAGCCACTTTGACAAGTACGAGTTCCACCCCGTGGTGTCGAAGTTGCAGCTGTATTGCTCGGAAGATTTAGGCGCGTTCTACCTCGACGTGCTCAAAGACCGTTTGTACACCACAGCGCCCAAGTCGCTCGCTCGCCGCAGCGCACAAACCGCGTTGCACCAAATCACCCATGCGTTTGTGCGCTGGATGGCCCCGTTCTTGAGCTTCACCGCGGAAGAAGCATGGCGCACGATTGGCAAGTCGGAATCCATCTTCTTTGAAACCTTCACCAACCTCGGCGCGACCAACACCGCGTTGATGGACAAGTGGGGCACGCTCCAGCAGGTGCGCGAAATCGCCAACAAAGAAATCGAGAACAAGCGCACCGAAGGTGTGGTGGGTGCATCGCTGCAAGCAGAGCTGGTCATTCACTGCGACGGCGCAACGTATGACGCACTCGCCTCATTGGGCGACGATTTGAAATTTGTGTTCATCACCTCCAAAGTGTCTTTGATGAAGGTCGCAGGTGCGGGCTTGACGGTGGAAGTCAAAGCCAGCGCAGCGACAAAGTGTGAACGCTGCTGGCACTACAGCGACGACGTGGGCCACAACCCCGCACACCCCACCCTGTGCGGCCGTTGCGACAGCAACTTGCACGGCGACGGTGAAGTGCGTCACTTCGCCTAAAAGTCGCACGAAAGAAAGCTGACATGGCACGCCACACCTTCATTCGCAACACCACCTCGTTTTGGGTGTGGATCAGCGTCGCGGCATTGATCTTGGTGGCCGATCAATTCACCAAAGTGTTGATGGTGGGTACGTATCAATTGGGCGAAGGCTTTGCCGTGACCAGCTTTTTCAACATCGTGCGCGTGCACAACGAAGGCGCTGCGTTTTCGTTCCTCGCCACGGCGGGTGGCTGGCAACGTTGGTTCTTCACAGCGCTTGGGGTGTTGGCCACATTCGGCATGGTGTGGATGCTCAAAAGTCACCCCGGTCAAAAACTGTTTGGCTTTGCCATCGCCTGCATCTTGGGTGGTGCTTTGGGCAATGTGATGGACCGCGTGTTGTACGGCTACGTGGTGGACTTTCTAGATTTTTATTACGCCGGCATTCACTTCCCCGCGTTCAACGTGGCCGACTGCGGCATCAGCGTGGGCGCGGCTTGCCTCATCTTGGATGAAGTGCTGCGCGTGCGCCGAGGCAACTGAGCATGCAAATACTCGCCCCTACCACCGTCAGCGTTGACCAACTCAACGCCACGATTGCCCACAAAGGCTACGGCTTACTCAGCGCCAGCAGTGTGGCGCAATGGGTCGGCTGTGGCTTGAACGAACTCCTCGCGCTGTCGCCCGATTGGAACGACATGCCGCCTGACAACTACCTCAAAGACGGTGGCCGTTATCGCCGCCGCCGCCACAGCAGTTTTGTCTTTGAAAACCACACACTCCGCCAAGTACCCCACCGCGCACATTGGCAGTCGCTCGACTACAACGCGCTGCATGGCGGCATGGAGCGTTGGTTTGAACCGATGCGCGAGGCCACGGTAGCGACGCCTGCTTGGACAAAATTGCTCACGACATTGGCCAACACCGCAACCCAAGTACGCGGCACGCCCAATACCAAGTGGTGCATTGAAGCGCATCAGTTCCGCATTGACACCACAGACGGCATTGGTCGCCCCACGCCCGAAGGCGCGCATCGCGATGGCGTCGATTTTGTGGCGGTGTTCATGCTCGGACGCGTCGGCATCAAAGGCGGTGAGACCCGCGTGTTTGAAGCCAACGGCCCGCAAGGCGAACGTTTCACCCTGAGCGAGCCTTGGTCCTTGATGCTGTTAGATGACACCCGCATGATCCACGAAAGCACGCCCATTCAGCCGTTGGCTGAGGGCGGTCATCGCGACACGCTCGTGCTCACCTGCCGCGCAGACAAGTTTCAGGACGCCGAGCCCAGCGCCTGAAACCGCCGCGCTGCCATCACAAAGTGATGAGGGTGCAACCCGTGGTCTTGCGGGCTTCCAAGTCGCGATGCGCTTGGGCAATGTCGGCCAAGGGGTAAGTTTGGTCGATGTGAATCTTCACCTTGCCGCTGGTCACGGCTTCAAACAAATCGTCGGCCATCGCTTGTGTACTTTCGCGCGTGACGATGTGGCTGAACAAAGTTTGGCGTGTCACATAGATCGAACCCTTGGGGCCCAAGATGCCAGGCGAGAACGGCTCAACCGCGCCCGAGGCATTGCCAAAGCTGGCCATCAAACCAAACGGGGCCAAGCAGTCGAGCGACTTGTCCCATGTGTCTTTGCCCACGGAGTCGTAGACCACCTTCACACCTTTGCCGCCTGTGATCTCTTTCACACGCGCCAAGAAGTCTTCGGTGTTGTAGTTGATGACGTGCGCAGCACCATTGGCTTTGGCCAACGCGCACTTGGCATCGCTGCCTGCGGTGCCAATGAGTTGGTAGCCCAAGGCCTTGGCCCATTGGCAAGCGATCAGGCCCACACCGCCAGCAGCAGCGTGGAACAAGATGAAGTCACCTGCGTGCAAACCACCTTGCGGCAAGGTGCGCTTGAGCAAGTACTGCGCGGTCAAGCCTTTGAGCATCATGGCGGCACCGGTTTCAAACGAAATCGCGTCTGGCAATTTGCACACGCACTTGGCGGGCATCACACGCTCTTCGCAGTAGCTGCCGGGGGGTTGGCTGGCGTAAGCGGCGCGGTCGCCTACTTTCAAATGGGTCACGCCCTCGCCCACGGCTTCGATGATGCCGCTGGCTTCCATGCCCAAGTGCAAAGGCATGGGCAGTTGGTACAAGCCGCTGCGTTGGTACACGTCAATAAAGTTCAAACCAATGGCTTTGTGGCGAATGCGAATCTCGCCTGGGCCGGGCTGGCCCACATTCACATTGACGAGCTTGAGTTGCTCAGGGCCGCCGTGTTGTTCGATGATGACTGCTTGGGTCATGGGTGATGCTCCAGTAGGGTTGAATTTTTAAGATGCCGAATCCTGCCACGAAACCCTTGGCGGGGCTGTCACATGGGTTATTCACCGCTCGGGTACAGTGCTGCCCTTATGTCTGTTGTTCCTCATGCTTTGACGCCGCGCAATGCGGCGCTTTTATTGATTCCTCCAATGTTGTGGGCCGGCAATACCGTGATGGGCCGCATGATTGCGGACCTGATTCCACCACTCACCCTCAACTTCCTACGCTGGGCTTTTGCCTTTGCATTGCTGCTGCCTTTGGCACACCACATGCTGCGCCGCACCAGTCCTTTATGGCTGCACTGGAAGCACTACGCCGTTTTGGGTTTATTGGGCATGGGGTGCTACAACAGCTTGCTTTATTTGGCGTTGCAAACGTCCACCCCCATCAACGTGACCTTGGTGGGGTCCAGCACGCCCGCCTTCATGCTGCTGATAGGCGCTTTATTTTTCAAACAAACGGTACGCAAACGTCAAATGCTAGGGGCCCTGCTGTCCATCGTGGGGGTGCTGCTGGTGTTGTGTCGCGGCGATTGGCAAGCCCTGGCCAAAGTGCATTGGGTCTTGGGTGATGTGTTCATGCTCATCGCCACAGCTTGTTGGTCTTGGTACAGCTGGTTACTGGCACGCACACAAGAACCGACCGAAGCACGCAGCAGCTGGGCTCATTTTTTGATCTCACAAATGGTGTTTGGCGTGTTGTGGTCTGCAAGTTTCAGCGGCGCGGAATGGTCAGGTTTCACAGGACTCACAGAGGCGCACATCGATTGGGGTTGGCCTTTGATCGCCGCGCTGTGTTACGTGGTGATTGGCCCATCATTGCTGGCCTATCGCTTATGGGGCTTAGGGGTGCAACGCGTCGGACCCAATATTGCGGGCTTCTTTTTGAACCTCATTCCTGTGTTCACCGCCACCCTATCTGCCTTGTTGCTGGGAGAGATGCCTCAGCTGTACCACGCCACCGCCTTCGTGCTCATCATCGGCGGCATCGTGGTGTCGTCGCGCAAGTAACTTAAAACGTCCCCGCGTACAGGCCGCCATCGGGCAAGATGTTTTGCCCCGTGATGTAGCCCGCTTGCACCGAACATAAGAACGCACAAATCGCACCAAACTCTTCGGGCGTGCCAAAGCGCCCTGCTGGAATTTGCGCTTGTTGCACCGCACGAATGTCAGCCAAGCTTTTGCCTGTCTTGTCAGCCGCGGCTTTGTGTGTCGCGGCCAGACGGCCGGTGTCAAACTTGCCTGGCAGCACGTTGTTGATCGTCACACCTTGCGCCGCAATGCTGCTGCGTGCCACGCCCGCCACAAAGCCTGTGAGACCCGAACGCGCACCGTTGGACAAGCCCAAAATGTCGATAGGCGCCTTCACCGCGCTGGAGGTGATGTTGACGATGCGACCAAAGCCACGCGCCGCCATGCCATCCACCGTGGCTTTGATGAGTTCAATCGGCGTGAGCATGTTGGTATCGACTGCCTTCATCCAATCGTCGCGCTCCCATTTGCGGAAGTCACCGGGGGGTGGGCCACCGGCATTGGTCACCACGATGTCAAAGTTTTTTCCGGGACCACCGGTCACTGACCAAATGGCATCGCGGCCTTCGGGTGTGGTGATGTCTGCGGCCACCGTGAGGATGGTGCTGCCGAATGGACGCAACTGCGCGGCCGCAGCGTGTAGCGCCTCAGCACCCCGCGCCACCATCACCACATGCACGCCTTCACGCGCCAACGCTTGCGCGCAGCCAAAGCCCAAACCTTTGCTTGCACCGCCGACCAATGCCCATTTACCTTTGAGTCCTAAATCCATCACTTCGCTCCGTACTTGGAAACAATAAACACACCACTCAGCACCAACAAGGTACCAACGCCAATCCATACATTGAGAGGCTCGCCCAACACCCACACGCCTAACGTGATGGTAGCCATCGGGCCAATCATGCCCGTTTGCGCCGTCAATGCGGCACCGATGCGCTCAATCGCCATCATCACCATCAGCACAGGCGCAACGGTGCACGCCAAAGCATTCAATACCGCCAGCCACAACACCTCCACCGGCACCACGGCGGCAGACAGAGGGCGCAACAAGACAAACTGCACGATGCAACACACACACGCCACGCTGGTGGCCCAACCCACCAAACGCAAAGACCCCATGCGTTGCACCAACTGGCCACTGAAAATCAAGTACACGGCGTAGGTGATGGCGCTGCCCAAGATCAATGCACTGCCAAGGGCCACGTTCGCGCCTGACAAGCTCAGCTCATGGGCAAACACCAGCAACACCCCGCTGTAGCTCACGGCCATCGCCAGCATGCGAATCGGTTGGATGGGCTTTTTGTACAAGACCCAACCGAGCAACACCACCAGCGTGGGGTTGAGATACAGAATCAGCCGCTCCAAACTGGCGGTGATGTATTGCAGGCCCAAAAAATCAAGATAGCTCGACAAGTAGTAGCCCACAAAGCCCAGCCCCACGATGCTCAACACATCTCGGCGTGTCAGTGGGTTTTCACGGGCCACGGCTTGACGCTCCGCCCACAACCCCATCGCGATGAAAAACGGCAACGCAAACAACATGCGGTACATGATGACCGTGACGGCATCGACCCCATACACATAAGACAGCTTGACGATGATGGCTTTGCCACTGAAAGCAATGGCACCCGCCGCTGCCAACAAAAGCCCTGAAAGCGCTGGACGTTGCACAAAATCCATTCTTAAAAATAACCACTAAGTCTTGAGTTTATGTGAGCTCAAAACAAAGTCGTGTCACAAACGCTCAGTACCATTAGGGGGTATGTCTTCGCTTGAACTCACCCTTTTGTATCTGTGCGCGGCTGTGGTCAGCGTGGTGGGTTGCCGGCTGCTGCATTTGCCAGCCATGCTGGGCTATTTGTTTGCCGGCGTGGTGATTGGCCCCAACGCTTTGGCATTGGCCAACGACTCTGCCGCGGTCGAGCACTTGGCCGAATTTGGCGTGGTGTTTTTGATGTTCGTCATCGGCTTGGAGTTCAACCTACCCAAGCTCATGCGCATGCGCAAACTGGTGTTTGGTTTGGGCCTGGGCCAAGTGGTGCTCACCTTGGTGGGCGCTTTGCTTTTCAACCTCGCCGTGGGCTTTGCCCTCAAAGAGTTGGGTTACATCTGGCGCTTGAGCTGGCAAGCCTCCATTGCATTGGGCAGTGCGCTGGCCATGTCGAGCACGGCCATCGTGGTCAAGCTCATGGCCGACCGTGTCGAACTGGAGTCACCTCACGGTCAACGCGTCATGGGCGTGTTGCTGTTTCAAGATTTGGCCGTGGTGCCCTTGCTGGTGCTCATCCCTGCGCTGGCCGACATGGGCGAACACAACCTGTGGAAAGTGCTCTCCATCGCCATGCTCAAAGCCACCGTGCTGGTGGGTCTGCTGCTGTGGGGCGGTCAACGCCTGATGCACAAATGGCTGCACTTGGTGGCCCGTCGCAAGAGCGATGAGCTGTTCATGCTCAACCTCTTGTTCATGACGCTCGGCTTGGCATGGCTCACCGAGTTGGCGGGTTTGTCGCTCGCCATGGGTGCGTTCTTGGCCGGCATGTTGATTGCCGAAACCGATTTCAAACACAAGGTGGAGGCCGACATTCGCCCCTTCCACGACGTACTGCTCGGCTTGTTCTTCATCACCATTGGCATGAAGCTCGATTGGGAAGTGCTGATCGACAGCTGGGGGTGGGTGCTGCTGCTGTCGCTCGTGCCTTTGTTCCTCAAAGCTGCGTTGGTATTTGTGCTGGCACGCATCACCGGCGCTCCTGCGGGGGTCAGCCTGCGCACAGCGTTGTACTTGGCCCAAGCGGGTGAATTCGGTTTTGTGTTGCTCTCGCTCGGCTTGCAACACGCGCTCATCCCCGCTGCATGGATGAGCCCCATCTTGGCGTCGATGGTGCTGTCGATGATCGCGACACCGTTTTTGGTGATGCATGCAGATCGCATCGTCAACCGCCTCATCAGCAACGATTGGTTGCTGCAGTCGCTCGCCCTCACCGGCATGGCGCAGCGTTCGCTCAAGATTGAACACCACGTCATCGTGTGTGGCTATGGTCGAAGCGGCCACAACTTGGCGGATTTGCTCACGCTTGAAAAAATTCCTTACGTCGCCCTCGACTCCGACCCAGAAAAAGTACAAATGGGCCGCGAGCATGGCCACCATGTGGAGCTGGGCGATGCCACCCGCTTCTCAAGCCTCATGTCTGCCGGCTTGGTGCGTGCCGCAGCCGTGGCCGTGACCTACCCCGACTTGCCTTCGGCTCTGAAGGTGTTGGCGTGGGTCAAAGAACATGCCCCGCACGTGCCCGTGATCGTGCGCACCCACGACGACGAACATCTGGAAGACCTACGCGCCGCAGGTGCTGCCGAAGTGGTGCCCGAAGTGATCGAAGGCAGCCTCATGCTCGCCAGCCAAACCTTGGCCCACATTGGCATTCCTTTGAAGCGCGTGATTCGTTTGGTGCAAGGCCAGCGTATGACGCGTTATGCCTTGATGCGGGACGTGCTCAAGCACAAGTTTGAAAAACCTGAAGCGTGAAGCCTCGCGTCATGCGATACAGCCTCACTGAGGCTCGGTCTGCAAGTACCGACACCAAGCGCTCAACGACTCATGCACGGGATGCATGGCCAAACACCCCTCTGGCAAATTCCACCAAGCTTGATCGTTTGGCCCGACGTGACTGAAGTTGAATTGCAAACTGTGGGCTTGCACATCCACATTGAACGCATCGCCATCCAACGCCCAATGTGTGCATTGACCTGATGCCACTTGCGCCAACACATCCAACACCTCCTGACAACGTTCAACCGTGTCCACATCGCTTGTGAGCCACGCACACACAAAGCGATTCAACGGATGATGCAAATCGACTTCACCCGCATCCCCCACCCACTCACAGGCGGGATAACGCACGGGCTGCGCGGCACTGCCAGGCACCGGTGCTTGTTCTTGCATGAAGCAGCGAAGTGACATGGCTCAACGACGTTTGCTGTACACGGGGTAGGCGGTGACGCGTGGCTCTAGGTAGCCCTCCACGCGCACGCCACTGGGCGTGAGCGCACTCCACTTGTCGCCACGAATGGTTTTCGTGGGGCTGAACCATGCGGCGTTGACCTCACTCACCACTTGCTCCGCCGTCCAGTCTTTGGGGAACATGGTGTTGGGCATGGGGTTGCCATTGCGGTCGGTTTTGGTGATCCATTGGCCTGCATGTTGTGGGTCTGCCATCTGCACTTGGGCACGGTACACACCCGTTGCATCGGGCGCAGAAGCGGTTCCTTCTATCAGTCGCACATCGCCATTGAGCAAGGTGTGGCCGCCAGTGGGCTCACCCGTGTGGCGTTTGTAGTCAGCGCCGATGATGTGTTTGAAATCAATCGGTGAGTTACTGACAGGCAATGCCGCCTCTTGCACAACAGCAACATGCTTGACTTGCTCATGCGGCGCTTTGTACGAAAAGAATGCCGACAGCGCAACGACCGCCAGGGCCAATACAAGACGACTCAATTTATTCACCCCTCACCTCTCCTTCACGTCGTGGGTCAGCACCACCTACCCACACGCTTTGTTTCTCTTGTTTTTGTTTGACCACCGCTTGCAAGCCGCTGGTCAGGGCTTGTTCGCGCACCTCATGGCCACGCTCACGCAAGGCCGCAAGCGTAGCAGGTGCGAAACGCCCGCCTTCCAAAACGAATGGCCCACCCACACTACCAAAGTTAGGCAATGCGATGGCTTGCTGCGGGCTCATGCCCCAGTTCAACATGCCGTACAAAGTTTTGGTCGTGAAGTGAATGATCATCGCGCCGCCAGGACTACCCAAACTCGCCACCAAATCGCCCGTGGCTTTGTCAAACACCAACAAAGGTGACATGGATGAGCGTGGGCGTTTGTTGGGCTGCACACGGTTGGCGACCAAACGCCCCTGCGCATCACGCGGCGCAAAGCTGAAATCGGTCAACTCGTTGTTGAGCAAAAAACCTTTGACCATTTGACGCGCGCCAAATGCATCTTCAACTGTGGTGGTCATGGCCAGTGCGTTGCCCTGTCCATCCACGATGCTGATGTGCGAAGTGCCGTACTCGGGCTGATCGACCATCGGCGAAAAACTGCTGCGCTGCGCACGCACAGGCACACCGGGTAAGGCTTGCGGCATGGCGGTGGGTCGAATGAGCTTGGCGCGTTCACGCACATAGGCAGGGGCCAACAAACTTTGCCACTCGCCACTGGGTGGTGGCACAAAGTCGGGGTCGGCCACGTATTGCGCCCGATCGGCAAACGCAAGGCGCGAGGCTTCGGCATACAAATGCAACCAACGTGCATCCGGTGCACCATCTGCCGCGTCGGCGGGCGATGGCATGAGCGACGCCGGCGTGTGCTGCAACATGCCCACAATTTGCCCCACAGCGATCGTGCCCGAGCTAGGTGGTGGAAAGCCACACACGCGGTACACGCGCGCATGGGCCGCATGATCAAAACACAAGGGGGTGCGTTCTTTGGCTTGGTAGTTGGCCAAGTCACTCAAGGCCAAACGACCTGGGTTGCTTGCGTGCTGCTGCACTTTGCGCACGATGGCCTCAGCAACTTCGCCGCTGTAAAACGCTTGCACACCTTCCGTGGCAATGCGCTGAAACACGGCCGCCAGTTCAGAGTTGCGCAACACGTAGCCCACAGGGTGTGGCTCGCCATTCGCTTGGTAAAAGTAAGTACGTGCCGCGGGGTCGAGACGCAAATACGCATCCGCCTTGAGCTGTGCGTACAAACGCGGACTGATGGCAAAACCTTGTGTGGCCAAGCGCATAGCAGGCTCAAACAACTGAGCCCACGGCAGCTTGCCATGCTGTGTATGCGCTTGTGCCAACATGCGCAACACACCAGGTGTGCCTACCGCACGGCCACCAACAGCCGCCGCATGAAACGCAAGTGGCTTGCCATCAGCACCCAACAAGAGTTCTTCGCTTGCAGCCGCAGGCGCTGTTTCCCGACCGTCAAACGCTTGCACATGGGCCCCTGCGCTATGCAGCAAAAAAGCGCCGCCGCCAATGCCACTCGATTGCGGCTCGACCAAGCCCAACACCATTTGCACAGCAATGGCGGCATCGACCGCAGAGCCCCCAGCCTTGAGCACATCAACCCCCGCTTGTGTGGCGAATGGGTTAGCACTGGCCACTGCCCATTTGTGCAACACCACTTCTGGCTTCGCGCTAAAACCTGTCGCGATCTCAGGCTGCAATGGCGCAGCAGATACTCCAGTTCCTTGCAAAACAGAACGACAAGCAGGCAATGCCACCACAGCGGTGGCAATCAATGCCCACACACGACGGTTGAAAGGTTTCATCACACACGCCTCATCAAAAAAAACGGCACCCGAAGGTGCCGTTGGTTTGCAAAAGGTGAAATTCACCCTTGCATTGCCTTAATCTTCCACGAAGGCTTCTTCGCGTTTGGACTTGATCGAGGGCAATAGCACAATGACCAAGAGCATAGCGGCAGCAGCCAACAAACCGGCAGACAAAGGACGTGTACCAAATACGGTCCAGTCACCGCGCGACAGCAACAAGGCGCGACGCAGGTTCTCTTCCATCATAGGGCCGAGGATGAAACCCAACAGCAAGGGAGCAGGCTCCACACCCAACTTCATGAAGATGTAACCGATCAAACCAAAACCAGCCACCATCCAAATGTCGAAGGTGTTGTTATTGGTCGAGTACACACCGATCGCACAGAACAGCACGATGGCGGGGAACAAGAAGCGGTAAGGCACAGACAACAACTTGATCCACATGCCGATCAATGGCAAGTTCAAGATCACGAGCATCAAGTTACCAATCCACATCGAGGCAATCAGACCCCAGAACAACTCGGGGTTGCTGGTCATCACTTGTGGGCCGGGTTGGATGTTGTGAATCGTCATCGCACCCACCATCAAGGCCATCACGGCGTTAGGTGGAATGCCCAAGGTGAGCAAGGGGATGAACGAGGTCTGTGCACCGGCGTTGTTGGCCGATTCAGGCGCAGCCACACCGCGGATATTGCCTTGACCGAAAGGCACTTCACCGGGCTTGAGGGCTGTTTTCTTTTCGATGGTGTAAGCCGCAAACGCAGCCAACAAAGCACCGCCACCAGGCAACACGCCGAGCAACGAACCCAACGATGTACCGCGAATCACCGCAGGCAACATGTTCTTGAAGTCTTCCTTGGTGGGGAACAAACCTTCCACTTTGGCCGTGAACACTTCGCGTTCGTCTTCGGGTTGCGACAAGTTCGAAATGATTTCGCCGTAACCGAACACGCCCATCGCCACCACCACAAAGCCCACACCGTCGGTGAGTTCGGGGATGTCAAAGCTGAAACGTGCCACGCCAGAGTTCACGTCGGTACCGATCAAGCCCATCAACAAGCCCAACACGATCATGGCAATCGCCTTGAGCAATGAGCCCGAAGCCAACACCACCGCGCCCACCAAGCCCAAGATCATGAGCGAGAAGTATTCGGCAGGGCCGAACTTGAACGCGAGTTCTGTCAAAGGAGGCGCAAAGGCCGCCAAGATCAAAGTACCCACAGAACCAGCGAAGAACGAACCCAAACCAGCCGCCGCCAACGCAGGACCTGCGCGACCTTTGCGAGCCATTTGGTAACCGTCGATGGTAGTCACGACCGATGATGATTCACCAGGCAAGTTCACCAAAATCGCGGTGGTCGAGCCGCCGTATTGGGCACCGTAGTAAATACCGGCCAACATGATGAGTGCCGACACAGGCGGCAACGCATACGTGGCGGGCAACAACATGGCGATGGTGGCCACAGGGCCGATGCCTGGCAACACGCCAATCAGCGTGCCCAAGATACAGCCGATCAAGGCGTACAACAGGTTGATGGGCGTGAACGCCACACCAAAACCCAGAGAGAGGTTTGCAATCAAATCCATTTTTTATGTCTCCCGGCTTAGCCAGCAATAAAGGTAGGCCACACAGGCATTTGCAACTTCAGCAGCAAGATGAACGCCACGTAGCTGCCAGCTGACAAGATCGTGGCCAACAGCAGCACGTCTTTCAACACAAACGAATCACCGGCTTTGCTGGCAATCAACACCAAGGCGTAAATCGCAGCAATCAAGCCCATCGCAGGAATACCAAAGCTAGGCAACCCGGCCAACAAAATGCCAAACACGATGTTGGCACCCAAGATGAAGATGATGGGCTTCCATGCGAACTTACCAATCGGCTCGCCATCTTCGGTGTGTTCCACCAAAGAGTAAAACGTGATGAGCGCACCCAGCACGGCCAAAAAGATGCCGAGCAGCAATGGGAAGTAACCAGGGCCCATGCGAGCACCCGTACCCACGGTGTAGTTGGTCGCACCCCATGCGAAACCACCGCCGACCAATGTGAACATCAGGCCGGAGAAAAAGTCTTTTTGACTTTTGATCATTTGATCTCCTCTATCCAAAAGCAAATATGCGCTGAATTATGGAGTTCGACCTAGGTACGCTTCGATGTGGGTTCCACCTATGTTGAGTAACACAGATGTCAGGGGTAAACCCTTAATTTATCAGGCTTTCAGGGGCTTGAACACGCGCAGCCATTTGGTTGCAGGCAAAGGCCAACGTGCTTGAATGGCCTCGGCACGCGCCATCAGTTCTGCACGCTTGGGGTGCGTGGGCGTGCGCTGCGCCAGCACCACGGTGTTGCCTTCGCGTGTGGGCTTGAAGGCCCACAACGCATCGGCCCCAAACGCCTGTGCCATCTTCTCCACGCTTTGCGCAAAGCTGGAGCTGCGACCAAACAAGTTGACCGTCATGAAGCCTTCGTCGGTCAACAGTTGTCGGCAATGGCCGTAAAACTCTGCGCTGTCGAGCACGGGTGATGCGGCTTCATGGTCATACAAATCGACTTGCAAGGCATCAATCTGGCCGCGCCAATGGTCATGCTTGGCCACCTCTGCGGCATCACCCAACACCACTTGCAGCTTGGCGCTGTCGGCCGGCAACTTGAACCACAAACGGCACGCGGCCACCACTTGGGGGTTCAGCTCAATGGCTGTGGTTTTCATGCGCAGGTGCTTGAACGAAAACTTGGTGAGTGCCGCAGCGCCCAAGCCCAGTTGCATGGCGTGCAGCTTGCCCACTCTGTCGATGTCCACAAACAAAAGCCACGCCATCATGCGTTGCACGTATTCGAGGTCAATGTCAAAAGGCTTCTCGATGTTCATCGAGCCTTGCACCCACGGCGTGCCGAGGTGCAGATAGCGGGTGTCGCCGTAGTCAGAGAAATTGACTTCGGGGAGTTGGAGTTTTTTCTTGGTTGCCATTGCGTTGTTTTCGTTGTTTATCCAGCCATGCCTTCGACCACAAAGCGCACGCGCTTGTTGCCTTGCCATTCATCGGCCTCTAAGCGAAAGGCCAAATGCGCCAATGGCGGCAATGGGTCGACGCGGCCAAACCAAATGCCATCGACGGGTTGACCTTGGTGACGCAGTTTGAGGGCCAAATGTTTTTCGCCCACCAAGCGCTGGCCCAACACCTCGACCTCTTCACTGAACGTGGGCGGTGCAAAGCCTTGGCCCCACACTTCGCGCGCCAAGGTGTCGGCCAATTCAGGGCGACGGTATTCGGGCAGCAACGGGCCATCGGTGTCTAGGCGGCGTTGCAAGGTGGCTTCGTCGAGCCACTCTTGCGCCACCTCTTGCAAGGCTTCTTCAAAGGTGGCGAGGTTGTCCTCTTCCAAGGTGCAGCCCGCGGCCATGGCATGGCCACCAAAGCGCAGCAACACACCGGGGTGACGCTTGGCCACGAGGTCGAGTGCATCGCGCAAATGAAAGCCGGGAATGGAGCGACCCGAGCCTTTGAGCTCATGCCCTTTCCCCGCCGCTTGGCTGGGCGCAAACACAAACGTGGGGCGGTGGTGCAAGTCTTTGAGCTTGGCCGCCACGATGCCCACCACGCCTTCGTGAAAGTCAGGGTCGAACACGCACAGCGCAGACGGTGGCTCCTCTTCGGGGTCAAACATTTCTTGCGCCAGCTCTAGGGCTTGCTCGCGCATGTCGCCCTCAATCTCGCGGCGCTCGCGGTTGATGCGATCAAGCTGTGTGGCCAACTCGGTGGCGCGGCCTACGTCGTCGGTGGTCAAGCATTCAATGCCGAGGGTCATGTCCGACAAACGACCCGCAGCGTTGATGCGCGGGCCAATGGCAAACCCAAAATCTTGCGAGGTACATGCCTCGCTTTTACGCCCCGCGGCTGCGAACAAGGCGGTCATGCCCGCAGGCATTTGCCCTTTGCGTACACGCGCCAAACCTTGGGCCACCAAGCGGCGGTTGTTGGCGTCGAGCTTGACCACGTCGGCAACCGTACCCAACGCAACGAGTGGCAACAAGGTATCCAGTTTTGGCTGCTGTTCTGCGGTGAACACGCCCCGCTTGCGCAGCTCTGCGCGCAAAACCAGCAGCACATAAAACATCACGCCCACACCCGCGAGCGATTTGCTTGCAAACATGCAGCCAGTTTGGTTGGGGTTCACGATGGCATCAGCCTCGGGCAACACCGCCGCAGGCAAATGGTGATCGGTGACGAGCACTTGCAACCCCAAGGCGCGCGCACGTGCCACGCCCTCGACGCTGGCAATGCCGTTGTCCACGGTGATGAGCACATCGGCACCGCTGGCTTTGACGCGCTCAGAAATGGGAGGCGTGAGACCATAGCCATCCACCACGCGGTCGGGCACGATGTAGCTGACGTGCTTCGCGCCCAACAAACGCAAGCCTCGCAAGGCCACAGCGCAAGCGGTGGCCCCATCGCAGTCGTAGTCGGCCACGATGCAAAGCTTTTGATTGGCAGCCATCGCGTCGGCCAGCAAGGTGGCAGCAGCTTCAACCCCTTTCAAACCGGCGGGCGGCAGCAGTTGCGCGAGCGATGCATCTAAAGTGGCTGCGTCTTGCACACCGCGTGCGGCATACAAACGCGCCAGCAGCGGATGCACGCCCGCTTGTTCAAGCGCCCAAATGCTGCGTGGCGGCATGTCGCGTGGGATGAATTGCATGGGCTTAGTCTTTCAAAGGCGCTGCGGCCAACACGGTGTCTAAAGAATTCGGTGCGAAGCGTTGGCGCACGCGTTGCCATAGCGAAGGTTTGGCGCTGTCGTACACATGAAACTCATGTTCGCCACACAGTACCAAGCGCTGTGGTTCGCCTGCAGCCACACGGGCCAGCAGGGGCGCGATCACCTGCGCATCGACGTGTTGCCACGCTTCTAACCAACCGATGAGGTCTTGTTGCAAGGCGCTGTCGCGCAGGGTTTGAACCACGACCGGCTCTGAACGCAGAGGCTGCGATGCAGGCAGCGCGCCTGTGCCATGTACCCAAAACGAGTTGATGGTCAAACGACGTGCCTCGTTGATGGGATGGGTGTAGAGCAGCATTTGCATTTCGTTTTGCAAACGGCGCAGCAGTTGCGCTGCCGAACTCAACGGCGAAGTGGTGTGGCCACCCACCAGCCAAGGGTCGATGTTGCGGCCAATCACGCGGTCGAGCGAGGCCGTGGGCAAGTCGACAAACAACGCCGATTGCGCCAACCATTGGCCCGGCTTGTAGGGGTGCAACGCAATGCCGTCTTCGGCAAAGAAACTTTGCATGACTTGAAACAAGGTGGCGTCTGTCGCCTCGTCGATCTGCAAATGCGCGGGGTCGCCCAAGGTGACTTGGCCGTTGCTCACATGCCAGTTGCACAAGCTAATGAAGGCCCACCCCTGAGATGCGTCATGCCCAGCCGCGTCCAAATCATGGGCAGCGGCCGCACGCGCGGCGCTTGGCAAAGCACCATCGGCCACGCGCCAGCCCATGGCTTGCGCCCACGCGCGCTCGTGGGGCGGCGAGAGCGTGGCGAGCAAGGGTTCTTGCATTTGATCGACTTGCACGTCCACGCGTTGGGCTTGCGCAACCCAAGCGCGCAGGTGGGGCAACTCGGCCTTGGCCAACACCGATGCCTCGGGGCCGTGCAGGGTCCACAGCGAAAACGGAATCAGGGTTGTGTCGCGCACAGAATGGATCAGCACAGAAGTCATAGCCCCGATTGTCCGTGATGCCGCCTTGCACTCTGGTCACTGCGGGGATAATTCAGCCCACATGCAAAACACCTCGTCCAAACTTCCCTACGAATTGCTGATTGGCTGGCGTTACACCCGCGCGGGTCGTGTGTCGGGGCGCAACGGCTTTATCTCGTTCATCTCCGGCGTCTCCATGCTGGGCATTGCGCTGGGCGTAGCCGCGCTCATCATCGTGCTGAGTGTGATGAACGGTTTTCAAAAAGAGGTGCGCGACCGCATGTTGGCCGTGGTGTCGCACATCGAGTTGCTTGCTCCCGGCGGCGAAGGCTTTGCTGATGTGAACGCGCTCATCACCCAAGCCAAGCAAAACACCGAGGTGGTGGCCGCAGCGCCGTTCGTGTCGCAACAAGCCCTGATGGCGCGTGGCGAAGACATGCGCGGCGCGATGGTGCGCGGCATCGACCCCGAACCCGAAACACAGGTGAGCGACTTCACCTTGCAAATCCCACCCGAGGTACGTGCCACCTTGCAGCCTGGCAACTTCAACGTGGTGCTGGGCGGCGAGTTGGCGCTGTCGATGGGCGTGCGCGTGGGTGATCAAATCACGCTCATTGCACCGGGCGGGCAAGTCACCCCCGCGGGCGTGATGCCACGCTTGAAACAACTGCACGTGTCAGGCATTTTTGATTCGGGCCATTACGAATACGACGCCTCGCTCGCGCTGCTGCACATGGCAGATGCGCAGCGCATCTTCCGCCTCGAAGCCCCCACGGGTGTGCGCCTGAAAATCAAAGACAGCCAACAAGCCCGCAGCGTGGCGTATGACCTGTCGGTACAACTCGGCCCCGACGTGATCGTGCGCGATTGGACGCGTCAAAACCGCACCTGGTTTGCCGCGGTGCAAGTGGAAAAACGCATGATGTTCATCATCCTCACCCTCATCGTGGCGGTAGCGGCGTTCAACCTCGTCACCACGCTGGTGATGACGGTGACCGACAAACGCGCGGACATCGCCATCCTGCGCACGCTGGGTGCCAGCCCGAAAAGCATCATGGCCATCTTTGTGGTGCAAGGCGCCACCGTGGGTGTGCTCGGCACGCTGGGTGGTTTGTTGTTGGGACTGTCGGTGGCGTTCAACATTGACGTGATCGTGCCTGCCATTGAATACCTGTTGGGCGCGAGCTTCCTGCCGCGTGACATCTACCTCATCAGCCGCATGCCCAGCGACCCACAAGCGGGCGACATTTGGCCGATTGCCATCATCTCGTTGGTGTTGGCGTTTTTGGCCACCATTTATCCCAGCTGGCGCGCCAGCCGCGTCAACCCAGCTCTTGCCTTGCGCTACGAATGAGGCCTGACATGCATACACCTGTTCTCACCGCCCACAACCTCAGCCGCCGCTTCACCGAAGGGCCGCTGGATGTGACCGTGTTGCACAACGTCGACCTGTCGGTCAACGCGGGCGAAACACTCGCCATCGTCGGCTCATCGGGATCGGGCAAAAGCACCTTGCTGCATGTGCTGGGCGGCTTGGACGAGCCCACTTCGGGCAGCGTGTCGCTCATGGGCCAGCCTTTGGCGGGCCTGAGCGCCGCCGCCTTGGGCGATTTGCGCAACCAGCACTTGGGCTTTGTGTATCAGTTCCACCACTTGCTGCCTGAATTCAGTGCGCTCGACAACGTGGCCATGCCCCTATGGATTCGCCGCATGGACCGCGCTGCCGCCAGCGCCCAAGCACAGGCCATGCTCGAAGCCGTGGGCCTTGGCCCTCGCATGCACCACCGCCCCGCCGAGCTGTCGGGTGGCGAACGCCAGCGCGTGGCCATCGCCCGTGCGCTGGTGACGCGCCCCGCGTGTGTGCTGGCCGATGAACCCACGGGCAACCTTGACCGCCACACGGCCGACAACGTCTTTGCACTGATGCTGCAACTGGCCCGCGAACACAACACCGCGTTTGTGTTGGTGACGCATGACAACGCCTTGGCCGCACGCTGCGACCGCCAACTGCACCTGAGTGCAGGCATTTTGCAAAACAGCTGAATCAGCCGTTGAACAAACGCCCCCGCGCGTTTTGCGTGATGGCTGCCACGCACGGGTGCGAAATTCGGCGCTCGACCGAGACCGCAAAAAACTCTTCCACCAACTCGTCGCTGCGGCCAATCACATCGACACCGTATTGCGCCACGGTTTCTTTTTCTAAGATGCCGGGCGACATGAAGACACCCCGCCCTTCGCGGCCAAACGCCGTCATCAACGCGCCATCGTCAAACTCGCCCACCACCCGCGGCTGAATTTTGTGGCGCACCAGCCAGCCATCGAGCTGCTGACGCACGGACGACGATGAGCCTTGAATCAGCATGGGCGCATCGTGCAAACACTGCGGGAACTTGCCCTTCAACGTGGCGCGCAACGCAGGCGTGCAAAAAAAGCTCATGGGCGTGGTGCCCAAGGCGTGGTTAAACGCCTTCACGCTGATGCGCTTGGACAGGGGCTCATCAGCAATCACCAAATCAAGGCGGTGCAGCGCTAGTTGCGCCAGCAAATCTGGAAATTTGCCTTCGCTGCCAATCAAACGCACGGGCTCGGCAATTGACAAGGCAGGCTCTAACAAGCGATACGCCACCGACTTGGCCACCGAGTCAGCCACCCCAACCCGAAACTCCAAGGCGCGCGCGCCCGCTTGGGGTTGGGCCATGGCCGATTCCATCTCAGCGCCCAACGCAAAAATATCGTCGGCATAGCTTAAGGCTTTGCGCCCGTCTTCCGTCAGTTCAAGTTGGCGACCACTTTTGCGGAACAGTTTTCGGCCCAAGCTCTCTTCCAACAGTTTGATCTGCCCCGACAAGGTTTGCGGCGTGGTGTGCAGCTGCTCGCCCGCACGCATGATGCCGCCCGCGCGTGCCGTGACCCAAAAATAATAGAGATGCTTGAAATTCATGCCGCTTAAAACTTCGATTTTTTCGAATAAATAAAGTAATAAATACGAATTTACACGAAGTAATCTTCTGCGTAAAGTTCACCCCAGTCTGGCAAGCAGCCAGCTAAAACACAAAGGAGCATCCATGCGTTTGAGTACCAAAAGCCGTTTTGCCGTGACCGCCATGATTGACATGGGCATGCGTCAACACCTAGGCCCTGTGTCGCTGGCCGCTATCAGCCAACGCCAGCACATCTCCATTTCGTACTTGGAACAGCTCTTTAGCAAAATGCGCCAGCACGGTTTGGTGGAAAGCACACGCGGCCCCGGCGGCGGCTACACCTTGAACCGCGATGCGCACCACATCAGCGTGGCTGACATCATTTGTGCCGTCAACAGTCCCGACGAAAAAGAGCATGTGTCTGAGGAGGCGCAAAAGAATGGCTATGTCTCCACAGACGCGTTATGGTCACAGTTGAATCAAAAAATGGAAGACCACATGCAAGCCATTAGCCTGCACAACCTCATTGCAGAGCAGCTCTCCAAAGCTGAACAAGCACCGACCAACAACTCACCCAAGCGCGGCGTGTTCGTTCAAAAACCGCAAGCCACGGTCACGCGCAGCGTGCCGAACTCGGTGTTCGCTTTGGGCAACGTGTAAGCCACGCACGATGTGGATTGACACCCATTGCCACCTCGACGCTGCGGAGTTCGACAAAGACCGCGCAGCCGTCCACCTGCGCGCCCGTGCCGCTGGTGTGGTGCCATGTGTGATCCCAGCCGTTGCCGCAGACAACTTTGACAAAGTGCGTGTCTTGGCCCACGCGCAGCAAGACGTTTATGCATTGGGCATTCACCCGCTCTATACCCCACAAGCCACCGAGGCGCATTTGGCACAACTCGATGCAGCGCTACACGCCCACCGCGACGACCCGCGCTTGGTGGCCGTGGGCGAAATTGGCCTCGATGGTTTTGTGCCTGAGATCAACACGCCCGAGGCGCTCGCCAAGCAACAACAGTTTTACAAGGCCCAGCTCCAGCTCGCCCAACAGCACCAACTGCCCGTCATCTTGCATGTGCGTCGCAGTGCGGACTTGTTACTCAAAGGCTTGCGCAACACGCCGGTGGTCGGTGGCATTGCCCATGCTTTTAACGGCAGCTTGCAGCAAGCGCAGGCTTTCATCGCCTTGGGTTTCAAGCTCGGCTTTGGGGGCGCACTCACGTATGACCGCGCCTTGCAACTGCGCCGCTTGGCCACTGAGTTGCCACTCTCTGCCATCGTGCTCGAAACCGATGCGCCCGACATTCCCCCGCATTGGCTCTACACCACAGCAGAGCAACGCGATGCAGGCCACCCCCAAGGCCGCAACGAACCTGCCGAGCTGCCACGCATCGCACAAACGTTGGCAGATCTGCGAGGCCTCTCTTTAGAGGCGCTGGCCCAAGCCACCAGCGCGAATGCACGCGAGGCCTTGCCACGCCTACAATGAAGGCGTGACTTCAAACATCCTCAACGCCGACCTGCACTGCCACTCCGTCGTCTCGGATGGCACGCTCACGCCAGAGCAATTGGCCGCTCGCGCCAAAGCCAATGGCGTTGAACTGTGGGCCTTGACCGACCACGACGAAGTGGGCGGCCAAGACCGCGCACTCGCCGCCGCACAAGCCAATGGCTTGAAGTACCTCACAGGCGTTGAAATCTCCATCACCTTTGCCAACAAGACCGTGCACATCGTCGGCTTGGGTTTTGACGCACACAACGAACAACTGGTGAACGGCCTGCGCCAAACACGCGGTGGCCGCAGCGAACGTGCGCAAGAAATGTCAGAAGGCTTAGCCAAAGTCGGTATTCACGGCGCTTACGAAGGTGCCCTCAAATACGCAGGCAACCCCGAGCTGATTTCGCGCACCCACTTTGCACGCTTCCTCGTCGAGACCGGCGCCTGCCAAGACACCAACGAGGTGTTTCGCCGCTTCCTCACCGAAGGCAACCCCGGCTTTGTGCCGCACCGCTGGGCCTCACTCAAAGATGCCGTGCAGTGGATTGTGCAAGCCGGTGGCATGGCCATCATTGCCCACCCAGCGCGCTACGGCTTCACACCCAACGAAGAGTTCGCGCTCTTCACCGAATTCAAAAACCACGGCGGCCAAGGTGTCGAGGTGGTCACCGGCAGCCACACACCTGCCGAGTACGTGACCTACGCCGACATGGCCAAAGAGTTCAACCTGTACGCCTCGCGCGGCAGCGATTTCCACAGTCCCGATGAAAGCCGCATTGACCTCGGCGTGCTGCCTTGGCTACCCGGTCAACTCACCCCCGTGTGGGAAGCGCTCGCCGACCGCATTCAATAATGGCTCAGTTTCTTCAAGTTCACCCCGACAACCCCCAACCCCGTTTGCTCAAACAAGCCGTGCAACTGCTAGAGCGCGGCGGCATCGTGGCTGTGCCCACCGATTCGAGCTACGCCTTGGTGTGCCACCTCGACGACAAGTCAGCTGTCGAGCACATGCGCCGCATTCGCCAAGTCGACGAGAAGCACCACCTCACCCTGATGTGCCGCGATTTGTCTGAGCTGGCCAACTACGCCCGTGTGGACAACCGCCAATACCGCTTGCTCAAAGCCGCCACCCCCGGGGCCTACACCTTCATCTTGGAAGCCACCAAAGAAGTGCCCCGCCGCGTCAGCCACCCACAGCGCAAAACCATTGGCCTGCGCGTGCCGCTGAACAAAACCTTGCTTGACTTGCTCGAGCTGCACGGCGCGCCGCTCTTGGCCACCACGCTCATCGCCCCCGGCGAAACAGACCCCATGAACGACGCCGAAGAAATTCGCGACCGCTTGGAGCATGACCTCGCCGCTGTGATTGACGCCGGCGCTTGTGCGCTCGAACCCACCACCGTGGTCGACCTCACGCCCATGGACGGCGGTGGAGACCCCGAGCTCATCCGTGAAGGACGCGGCCCGTTGAGCACTTTGGGCCTGTGAACGGCACCTGGCCTAGGCTCAAAGTATTGAACGCGACCATTGAATGAGACAATTGCATCGTGAATTTCCCTGAGCTCATTCAAACCATTCTGATTTACGGCTTGCCCGTGGTGTTTGCCATCACGTTGCACGAAGCCGCCCACGGCTATGTAGCGCACTTGCGCGGCGACAACACCGCATGGATGATGGGCCGCGTCACGCTCAACCCCATGCCGCACATCGACCCCATGGGTACGTTGGTGATGCCCATCGTGCTGTTTTTGGCCACGGGTGGTAACTTTTTGTTTGGCTACGCACGCCCCGTGCCTGTGAACTTTGGCCGCTTGAACCACCCCAAGCGCGACATGATTTGGGTCGCACTGGCGGGCCCCGCCGTCAACTTCATCCAAGCTTTTGTGTGGGCGTTTGCGATGTACGGCCTCATTGCCTTGGGCGTGGAAGAACGCTACTTCATCGAAGTCTGTAAAGCCGGCGTCAAAGTGAATGCCGTGATGTTTGCATTCAATTTGTTCCCTTTGCCGCCCCTCGATGGTGGCCGCATCTTGGTGGGTTTGCTGCCTTGGAAGCAAGCCGTGTGGTTGTCGCGCGTCGAGCCTTATGGCTTTTACATCGTGATGACTTTGGTGGTCTTGAAAGTCGTCGACACCTTGTGGATGGCCCCCATCATGACCCTGACCTTTGAGTTGCTGAGCCTGATGCTCAGTCCGTTTGAATTTTTACTGAAGCCTTGAACATGAAAGAACGCGTTCTCTCCGGCATGCGCCCCACCGGCGCTTTGCATTTGGGCCACTACCACGGCGCTTTGAAAAACTGGGTGCGTTTGCAATCTGAGATGGATTGCTTCTACTTTGTGGCTGACTGGCACGCCCTCACCACGCACTACGAAAACCGTGAGGTGATTGAGAAGAACGTGTATGAGATGGTGATCGACTGGCTCGCTGCCGGCCTCGACCCCAACCAATGCACCATCTTTTTGCAAAGCCGCATCCCCGAACATGCCGAATTGTTCACGCTCTTGGCCATGGGCACACCGCTGGGTTGGTTGGAGCGCGTGCCGACCTACAAAGACCAGCAAGAAAAGCTGAAAGACAAAGATTTGTCCACCTACGGCTTCTTGGGCTACCCCCTGCTGCAAGCCGCCGACATCTTGATTTACAAAGCCAAGCACGTGCCCGTGGGCGAAGACCAAGCCAGCCATGTGGAGCTGACCCGCGAAGCCGCACGCCGCTTCAACCACCTGTACGGCCGCGAAACCAACGCGGAAGAAAAAGTGCAAGCCTCTCTGGCCAAGTTGCCCAAAGACAGCGTCAAGCGCTTTGAAAAATCGCGCAAGGCCTATCAAGAAACCGGCGACGCCAAAGCCATGGAAGGTGCCTTGGGCTACATCGCCACGGCCCCTGAGTTGGACGAGCAAGACCGCGAACGCTTGAACGGCTATTTCAAAGGCACCGGCAAAATCATCTTGCCCGAGCCACAAGCCTTGCTCACCGAAGCCAGCAAGCTGCCAGGCTTGGACGGCGCCAAGATGAGCAAGAGCTACAACAACTCGATTGCCATTCGCGAAGACCGCGCCACGATTGAGCAAAAGGTCAAACGCATGCCGACCGACCCGGCTCGCCAAAAGCGTACCGATGTGGGCGATCCAGACAAATGCCCCGTCTGGCAATTCCACATGGTCTACAGCGACGAAGGCCAACGCCAATGGGTCACCCAAGGCTGCAAAACTGCGGGCATTGGCTGCTTGGACTGCAAGCAACCCATCATTGAAGCCATTCTGCGCGAGCAGCAACCCATGCTCGAACGTGCCGAACCCTACATCAGCACCCCCAAGGTGGTGCGTGACATCGTGGATGCGGGTACTGAAAAAGCACGCCTGACTGCGCGGGAAACCATGCGAGATGTGCGCTCTGCAATGGGGCTAAACTACTAATATTGATTCAGGAGTAATAAAAATGAGTATGTACATCATTGACGACCACCCTTTGGTTCGCCAAGCCATTGCCATGTTGTTGCGCCGTATGCGTCCCGCATCAAAAGTTGTTGAATTGGAAAAGTTCAGCGAATTGCAAGCTGCCATCATCAAAAATGGGGATCCCGAGTTGTTTGTACTCGACTTGTTGCTCCCTGGCGTCAAAGGCACCTCTGCCGTCAAAGACATCAAAACCATGTACGCCAACGTGCCTTTGGCCGTGATTTCGTCCATGCCTGCAGGCGAAGCTGAAGAAACCTGCATCGAGGCAGGTGCCGACATTTACATCGAGAAGTCCACAGCTGCGAACGAAATCTCGTCCGCCATTCACGGTTTATTTGCAGCAGAGCATGGTGACGAAGAACAAGCCATGGCTGTGGGAGAAACCAAGTTATCGAAGCGCCAAAAGCAACTCATCGTCATGCTCGACCGTGGTTTGAGCAACCGCGACATCGCCGCCGAGTTGGACATCAGCGAACACACGGTGAAGGTTCACCTGTGGCGCTTATTCCGTCGTTTGGACGTGAAGAGCCGCACGCAAACGCTGCACTTTGCACGCACCAACGGTTTGCTGTAATTCACGGCACCCCAACAAAAAGCCCCGCACTGCGGGGCTTTTTTATGCGCCATTCAAACCTGCGTTTAAGGCGTGGCTTGCAAGGTGTCACGCACCATCAAGTTCAAGCCCTTGGCGCCGGGCTTCACAGGGGTGAGGCTCACACCGTAGTCTCCGGGCTGTGCGGTGGCTTGGCCGCTCTTAGAAATACGCACGCGCACGGTCACCTCGTCCATGCCCGAGAGCTTGGCGTTGGGGCTCATGGCCAAGCTGTCGTCGAGCGTGAAGTCGAGCGGCAATTTGTCGGCGGTGGTGCGCAAAATCGCAATCGGCATGCGCGAACCTGTGACCGGCGTGGCGTACACAAACACGGTGTCGGTGGGGGCCACCAAGCCTTGGAGTTCTTTCACCAAAGTCACACGACCGCTGATGCTGCTGGCAGCCATCGCAGCCTTGTTGGCTGGCATCTCTGCGGCGGCATTGGTGGCGCGTGGCGGAATGGCTGGCAAGCCCATCTTGTCGCGGGCTTCGGCAATGGCGCGGTCGAGCTCAGGCGCGTCGGGCGAATCGGCAGGCACCACTTCGCGGGCACGCTCCCAATAACGCAAAGCGGTATTGAAATTCATCTCGGCGTACGAGGCACTGCCCGCCAAGAACAAGGCATTGAGGTGGTGTGGATCCGCCGTGAGCACACGTTGGATGATGGACCACGGTTCGCCCGCAAAACTACCGCCGTTGTTTTGGGCCAGCACTTCGGCGCGTTCAATCGACAAGTTGTCATCGCGGCTCAGGGTCAAGGCTTTGGCATACGCCTCGGCCGACTCTTCATAGTGCGCACGCGCACGTTGCACGCGGCCCAGCATGACCCAACCCTCCATGCTGTTGGGCTCATCTTGCAAACGGCGTGTGAGCGCAGTGGCCATCTCGGTCAGCTTCTCTGGCGTGACTTCAGCCGAGGTATCCGTGCCTTGCGTCAAGGCGCGGGGGTCAAGTGCTGCTGGCGTTCCCAAGATGCTGTACATCAACATCGAAGCCACAGGCACCACAAACACCAGCAAACCAATGCTTAGCCACGGCTTGCGCCACACAGTGGCTGCAGTTAGGGGCGATGGCTGGGGCACGTCGACCACAACCGCATCGCCCACATCAGCGAGCAAGCGCTCGGACAACTCATCACGCGCGGCTTTGAGTTCTTCGTAGTTGAGGTTGCCCATCACGAACTCGCGGTCGAGCTCGGCCATTTGGTCTCGGTACACCGCAGCATTGGCCTTGACGGGGTCGTTCACCGCCTCGGCTTGGTGCGCGGCCACGCGTGCGCCTTGTTGCGAGCCGCGCCACAGCGCGACGCTCAACACGAGCAAGACCACCGCGATCATGGCGACGGCGACATAAATAAAAGCGAGTGCGGGATTCACATCAACCTTTCAACAGTTGCTTGGCGCGCTCACGCGCTTCGTCGCTCAACGCGGCAGGCGCGGCCAACGCACGGCGCTGGCGCAAATACATGCCCAATCCAACCGCCGCAATCACGAGCAACAAAAACGGACCAAACCACAACACCCACGTCAATGGTTTGACCTCGGGGCGATACAGCACAAAGTCGCCATAACGGGCGACGAGAAAGTCTTTGATCTCTTGGTCCGACTTGCCCGAACGAATCAGCTCGCGCACCTCACGACGCAAATCGTCGGCCAACTCAGCGTGCGAAGACGCCAAGGATTCGTTTTGACACACCAAGCAGCGCAGCTCTTGCGAAATGTCCACCAAGCGCGCTTCGAGCTTGGGGTCTTCAGCCATGAGCGGCGCCTCACGTCCGGCGGCCAAACCTGAAGAAGCGACCACCGCAGGCTCAGGTGCCAACGACGCAGCCGTGGCTTGTGCCAAGGCCGTTTGTGGTGCAAACCAAATCGCCATCGAAACGCTGAGCGCATAAACGCCATTCAAGGCGCCTTTCATCCAAACACGTTTCATGATTTGTTCAACTCCGCAATCAAGGGCAAGATTTTTTCAGCCAGCAACGCGGGCGAGACCGCACCCACAAACTTGTAGCGAATCACGCCGGCCTTGTCGATGACGTAGGTTTCGGGCACGCCGTACACACCGTAGTTGATGCCCACGCGGCCATCCATGTCCATCACCGAGGTCACGTATGGATTGCCATGGCGCTTGAGCCACACCTCACTGCGCTCACGCGCGAGCTTGAGCTTTTCGTCAAACGGCGCTTTGTACGCGGGATCTTGCGGTTGAATTTCTTTGTAGCTCAGGCCCACGATAGGCACTTGGTTTTTCTCAGCAAAGGCCACCAACACGGGGTGCTCTTCGCGGCACGCTACACACCAAGTGGCCCACACATTGAGCATCCACACTTGGCCTTGCATGTCTGAAGGCGAGAACTTGGCATCGCCCCCCTCCAAGGTGAACAACGTGAAATGCGGGGCAGGCTTGCCAATCAACGGCGAAGGGATTTCGCGAGGGTCACGCTTCAAGCCCACGGCCAAAAACACCACCAAGCCGATGAACAACACCAGCGGGATCAAGACTTTTTTCATTTGCGGTATCTCCGGTCCAACGCGGCCAAGAGGCCACCCAACACCATCAACACAACGCCGCCCCACAGCCACGGCACAAAGGGCTTGTAGTACACGCGCATGCTCCACTCGGTGCGCGCATCGTCCAGCGGCTCACCCAGCGACACATACAAGTCGCGCATGAAGCCTGAGTCAATGCCAGCTTCGGTCATGGGCATGGCCGACGAGAAGTAGCGGCGCTTCTCGGGTTGCAAGATTTCAATGATCTTGTCGTTGCGCAGCACTTGCACATCAGCACGCACAGCCTTGTAGTTAGGGCCGCGCACTTCATCAAGGGAATTGAGGCGGAAGGTGTAGGGCGCGATGGTGACCACATCGCCAATTTGCATGCGCACATCCCGCTCGACCTCGTAGCTCTTCACACCGGTGATGCCAATGACCAGCACCGCCATACCGAAGTGCGCAAGGTGTTGCCCCCAGAACGACGCGGGAATACGACCGGGCTTGTTCACACGCGCCAGCACTTGCTGTGCAGTGCCCAAGGCCACCCACAGCCCCAAGAACAAACCAAATGCGGCACCGATGGACCACGCGCCCAAAGCAAACGGCAACACCAGCGCCAAACCCAATGCGCTGGCGAATGTCCAGCGCAGCTTGAACACAATCTCGCGCACATTCGCATCACGCCAACGCGCCACCGAGCCGGGGATGATGAGGAACACTGTCGGCACCAACAGCGGTGCAAACACGGCGTTGAAATAAGGCGGCCCGACAGAGAGCTTGCCCAAGTTCAGCGCATCAATGATGAGCGGGTAAATCGTGCCTAACAACACCGCTGCGGTCGCCACCACCAGCAACACACTGTTGGCCAACAAAAACGATTCGCGCGACACCAACTCCATGCGACCCCCCAAAGCCACACGCGGCGCACGCCACGCAAACAAGGTGAGCGAGGAGCCCACCACCACAGCCAAGAAGATCAAGATGAACACACCGCGTTTGGGGTCAGATGCAAACGCGTGCACCGACGTGAGCACGCCCGAGCGAACCAAGAACGTGCCGAGCAACGACAACGAGAACGCCGCAATCGCCAGCAACACGGTCCACGCTTTGAAGCTGCCGCGCTTCTCGGTCACCATCAACGAGTGAATCAGCGCCGTGCCCACCAACCAAGGCATGAGCGAGGCGTTTTCAACGGGGTCCCAAAACCACCAGCCGCCCCAGCCGAGTTCGTAATACGCCCACCATGAACCGAGGCCAATGCCAAAGGTGAGGAACATCCAAGCCACCACCGTCCAAGGGCGCGACCAACGCGCCCAGGCCGCATCCAAGCGACCACTCATCAAAGCCGACACCGCAAACGCAAACGCCACGGCCATGCCCACATAACCCATGTAGAGCATGGGCGGGTGAATCACCAAGCCGGGGTCTTGCAGCAAGGGGTTGAGGTCGCGACCATCCAAGGCCGCAGGCAACAAACGCTCAAAGGGGTTGGAGGTCGTCAAGATGAACAACAAGAAACCCACCGAAATTAAACCCAACACGCCGATCACACGGGCCACCATGTCGAGCGGCAAGCTGCGCGAGAACACGGCCACTGCCACAGTCCACAACGAGAGCAACAACACCCACAGCAAGAGCGAACCTTCGTGACCGCCCCACACCGCCGCAAACTGGTACGGCTTGGGCAGCAAGGAGTTGGAATGTTGCGCCACGTACTGCACCGAAAAATCGTTGCCCAAAAACGCAGCTGCGAGCGCACCAAACGCAAACGCCACCAACACGAACTGCAAAGCTGCGGTAGGACGCGCCAACGACTGCAAGGTGACTTGCGTTTGCGCATCGCGCACCAAGGTGCCGGCAATGGGCAACACCCCTTGCATCAACGCCACCACAGCGGCCAAGATGAGGGCGAAATGACCGAGTTCTGGAATCATGGTTTGACCTTCAAGGACTGCGCGGCTTTGGCGGCTGAGGCTTGGTCCATCGCGTGCTGCGCTTCGGGCGGCATGTAGTTTTCATCGTGCTTGGCCAACACTTCGCTGGCAACAAACACGCCGTCATCGCCCAACTTGCCTTGCGCGACCACGCCCTTGCCTTCTTTGAACAAATCGGGCAACAAGCCCATGTAAGTCACAGGCATTTCATGTGCGGTGTCGGTGATGACAAAACGCACGGTACTGCCCTCGCCTGCGGCGGCGTTGTCACGCACCAAGCTGCCTTCTTTGACCATGCCACCGGCACGGAACACACGGCCTTTAGGCGCTTCACCATTGCTCACTTGTGTGGGCGTGAAGAAGAACACCAAGTTACTTTGAAACGCGTTCAGCACAAAAGCGGCCGCCGCACACAACACCACAATGCCAGCGGCAATCAGGGCGAATCGTTTGGTTCTGGGTTTCATCCTCACATCACTTTCTCAACAGACGATGCTTCGTCCAGCAATTGGGCCACGGCCTGTTCGGTTTTGACTTGACGCAGCACAAGGCGATGCGCCCAACGGGCTTGCCAAACCTCCACTACCATCAACAAGGCGGTCACACCCACACTGCCCCACACATACACGGCATAGCCGCCCATGTGCCAAAACTGGCTCCAGCTTTCCCACCTCATCGCGTCACCTCTTCGAGTTCGTGCACCCACGTGGCGTGGCTGTCGCGTTGCAAGATCAGCGTGCGCACGCGGTACAACACCAAGGCAATGCTGTACGCCCAAAACGCCAGGGCCACCAACAACATGCCCCACAACATCAGCGCGGCCATGCTGGGCGCTTGGGTGAGCGACACCGAGGCGCCTTGGTGCAAAGTGTTCCACCACTTGACCGAGAAATAAATGATGGGCACGTTGATCGCACCCACGATGGCGATCAACGCCCCAGCGCGGTCGCTGCGGCGGGTGTCGTCAATCGCAGACGTCAACGCGATGTAGCCCAAATACAAGAAAAACAAAATCAGCTCAGACGTCAGGCGTGCATCCCACACCCACCACGCGCCCCACATGGGCTTGCCCCAGAGCGCGCCGGTCCACAGCGAGAGAAAGGCAAACAAGGCACCGGTGGGGGCCAAGGCCCGGGTCATCATGCCGGACAGGCGGGTGTTGAAGGTCAAGCCCAACACGCTCCAAAACGCCATGGCCAAGTAAATGACCATCGACATCCACGATGCAGGCACGTGCACAAAGATGATGCGGTAGCCCTCGCCTTGCTGAAAGTCAGTGGGCGCAACGGCAAAGCCAATCCACAGCCCCGCGACCATGAACGCGGTGGCCAACACCGCAAACCAAGGCCACGCTTTGCCCGCCAAACCATAAAAGGTTTGCGGTGCCGCGTAGTGAAACCAATTGATATTTTTCATTCCAACGCAATCCGTAAAGCTGCTGCACACGCCAAAGGGCTAAAAAATGCGGCCGGCAACAGCATGGCCATCAAGATCGAAAAATGCGCCTGTGCGCCCAAACCACTCGCCTGCGCTTCGACAGCGCCCGCGCCAAACACCAGCACAGGAATGAACAAAGGCAACACCAAGAGCGACAACAACACACCGCCCCCACGCACGCCCAAAGTCAACGCAGCGCCAATGCCACCGACCAACGACAACACCGGCGTGCCGAGCAACAAGGCCAAAGTGAGAGTGGTTAAGGCGTCAGTCGACAGGTCAAATTGCAGGCCTAAAACCGGTGCCAATAATACCAACGGCACCCCGGAGACCAGCCAATGCGCGAGCAGTTTGGCGCTCACCAACCAAGCCAGCGGCGTGGGAGACAAGGCCATTTGCTCCAACGTGCCGTCGCGGTAATCCGCCTCGAACAAACGCTGCAACGCCAACATGCTCGACAGCAGCGCACCCACCCACAAGACGCCGGGTGCCACCAAGCGCAAGGTATTCAGCTCGGGGCCAATGCCCAGAGGAAAGAGCGCAGCGACGACCACAAAAAAGAACACCGCTGTCAGCACCTCGCTTTTGCGGCGCAGAGCCAACAACACATCACGGCGCAGCACCGCCATGAACGCACCGCCACTCATGCCACGCCCCTCAGTCGGTAAGTTTGCACCGCCACCTCAAGGCCTTTGGTGCTCGCCAATGTCACAGGCTGATGGCTGGTGAAAAGCACCATGCCGCCGTTGGCCACATGCTCGGCCAACAAGCCGCGAAGGCCATCGACCGCCTTCACATCCAGCGCCACAAACGGCTCATCCAGCACCCACAGCGGGGCTTGGCTGGCCAACAAACGCGCCAACGCCGTGCGGCGTTTTTGGCCTTGCGACATCACGCGCAACGGCAAGTGCTCGCGCCCGCGCAGGCCCATGCGCGCCAAGGCCACCAAGGCTTGTGTCTCGCTCAACGCGCGGCCCGACACCGCCGCATCAGACATGAGGTTTTCTAAAGCGGTCAGCTCTTCTTTGAGCGACAAACCGTGGCCCAAATAAAACAAAGACGAACGAAACGCGGTGGCGTTTTTTTGAATGGGTTGATCGTCCCAACACACCTCGCCTGCATCGGCAGACGACAAGCCACACACGATGCGCAGCAAACTCGTTTTGCCCACACCGTTGTCGCCCTCTAGGTGCAAGGCTTGGCCAGGATGCAAAGCAAAGCTGACATCGGCAAACAAAGGCTTGTTGCCACGGCTGCAAGAAAGGTGTGAGACGCGCAACATGGTTTAAATGAAGGTCCCGGCGCAGGTGAGCACTTGGCCGCCCGTGCTCATCTTGAAACGCGCAATGCCTGCGCTGCGGGTGGTGTTGACACCGCCGAGGTCGAGCGTGCGCACACCGCGCTCGCGCAACTCTTCGATGCCTTTCCACAAAATCAGGTTGTGGGCGTGCAGGTCACGACCTGCATCGCTGGTCCAACCGACTTGATACGTCGCGGCTTCGCCGTGGATCAAAAACATCATGCCGGCCACGCGGTCTCGGCCGACATCGGCACGCATCGTCAAAATAGTTTTGGCGGGCTGTTGGCGCGAGGGCACATACAGGTCAAAGAACTGCAAAGGCAAACCGTGCAAGCCACGTTGTTCGCGCTGCTGCATTTCGGCATCCAACAACCAACGGTATTGACCGGCGTTGGTGCCCACGCGGTGCACAGTCAGCTCCGAATTTTCAGCACCGCCTAAGCGGTGACGCCAACGCTTGTCGAGCTGCGCGCGCAGCTCGTCCATCGACAACGTGAGGTCGAGCATCACGGTGCTGTGCCCTGTCATCACACGACGCCAGCGCGAGAGGCCCAGCTCTGGGCTTTGCGCTTCTTGCGGCGTGAAGGCGACCACGCGCAAGTTCTTCAACGGAATGGTTTTCTTGAGCGCTTTGTACACACGCGCTTTGTCAGCGCTCGACAACGGCTGCAACCACACAGGCCCGAGCGAGCACAGAGCCATGTGAGCGATGCCGCCCACCAAGGGACGCACGATGAACTGGGCCAACGCCACAGGCGCGCCGTCTTGTTCGACGAAGGCGCGCAGCACGCCCACGCCTAAGGTTTTCATACACGCGCCATAAGCCCAGTCTTGCTGCAAAGGCGCAGCGGCGGCGGCATGGTGCGCGTCCCACTCGGGATAGCTCAGAGTGTCCCAGCTGACTTTCATGCGCCTAGAATCCTCGCACCATGTTGAACAAACTTCGCCTTCGCCGACAAGCCGAGACCGTGATGGGCCATCGCTTGGAAGAACCCCGCCTCACGCTCGTGTTTGTGCTGTGGGTGT
>Ga0228699_1000134_pt1 | contig 71102 bp, 72 predicted proteins | sample McNCre217_Aug_MG_FD_178016 | JGI IMG/M metagenome (GOLD analysis project Ga0228699, IMG submission 178016) | Freshwater microbial communities from McNutts Creek, Athens, Georgia, United States - 2-17_Aug_MG | ecosystem: Environmental > Aquatic > Freshwater > Creek | place: USA: Georgia... | reverse complement strand
GGAAGGCGACCAGATTACGCTCCTTGATGACGGCGACCACCTCGTCCCACTGGGCGTCGGTGATGTCGTAGCCGGTCGGGTTGTGGCAGCAGGCGTGCAGCACCAGCACCGTGCCGGCGTCCGCCGCGCGCAGGGCGCCGATCATGCCGGCGAAGTTGATGCCCTTGTTCTCGGCGTCGTAGTACGGGTAGGTGCCGACGGTGAAGCCGGCGTTGGTGAACAGCGCGCGGTGGTTTTCCCAGCTCGGGTCCGAGATCAGGACCGTGGCGTTCGGGTTGACCTTCTTCAGGAAGTCGGCGCCGATCTTCAGGCCGCCGGTGCCGCCGATGGCTTGCACGGTGGCGACGCGGCCGCCGGTGACAACAGCGCTGTCCGCCCCGAACACGAGACCTTGCACGGCCTTGTCATAGGCGGCGATGCCGTCGATGGGCAGGTAGCCGCGGGCCTTCGGGGCTTCGAACATCTGGCGTTCGGCTTCGACCACGCACTTCAGCAGGGGCAGCTTGCCGTTGTCGTCGTAGTAGACGCCCACGCCCAGGTTGACCTTGGCGGGGTTGGTGTCGGCACCAAACTGTTCGTTCAGACCCAGGATCGGGTCGCGCGGGGCCATTTCGACGGCGGAGAAGAGGGACATGGCAGGGGGTCCGGCGGGACGTGTTGTGGAAAGAGCCGCTACCTTCAGGTAGGCTGGGCGGTTGCGCCGATTTTAACGGCGGGTCGGGAGCCGCATGAGCCACATTGACAAGATCGAGACGGACCAGCCAGCGACCGAGGGGCGTTTCGTGTCCTTTCCGGATTCGCCGTTCCAGCTTTTTCAGCCTTATCCACCCGCAGGTGACCAGCCCGCGGCCATTGACCAGCTGGTCGGGGGCGTCCAGGACGGCCTGACCTTCCAGACCCTGCTCGGCGTGACCGGCTCCGGCAAGACCTTCACGATGGCCAACGTCATCGCCCGCCTGGGCCGCCCGGCGATCGTCTTCGCACCGAACAAGACGCTGGCCGCGCAGCTCTACGCCGAGTTCCGCGAGTTCTTTCCGAAGAACGCGGTCGAGTACTTCGTCAGCTACTACGACTACTACCAGCCGGAGGCCTACGTCCCGCAGCGCGACCTGTTCATCGAGAAGGACAGCGCGATCAACGAGCACATCGAGCAGATGCGCCTGTCCGCGACCAAGAGCGTGCTGGAGCGGCGCGACACCATCATCGTCGCCTCGGTCAGCGCCATCTACGGCATCGGCAAGCCCGAGGACTACACGCAGATGCGCTTCATCGTGCGTGTCGGCGACAAGATCGGCCAGCGCGACGTGATCGCGCAACTGATCCGGATGCAGTACACGCGCAACGAGACCGACTTCACCCGCGGCACCTTCCGCGTGCGCGGTGACACGATCGACGTCTTTCCCGCCGAGCATTCGGAACTGGCGGTGCGGCTGGAGCTGTTCGACGACGAGGTCGAGACGGTGCAACTGTTCGATCCGCTCACGGGCCGGATTCGCCAGAAGGTGCCGCGCTTCACCATCTACCCGGCGAGCCACTACGTGACGCCGCGCGAGCGCGTGCTGGAGGCGATGGAGGGCATCAAGACCGAGTTGCGCGAGCGGCTGGCCGAGTACGTCTCGCAGGGCAAGCTGGTCGAGGCGCAGCGGCTGGAGCAGCGCACCCGGTTCGACCTGGAGATGCTGCAGGAGGTCGGCCACTGCAAGGGCATCGAGAACTACACGCGCCACCTGTCCGGTGCCAGGCCGGGTGATCCGCCGCCGACGATGGTGGACTACCTGCCGCCGGACGCGGTGATGTTCCTGGACGAGAGCCACGTGCTGATCGGCCAGTTCGGCGGCATGTACAACGGCGACCGGGCGCGCAAGTCCACGCTGGTCGAATACGGCTTTCGCCTGCCGAGCGCGCTGGACAACCGGCCGCTGAAGTTCGAGGAGTTCGAGACCAAGATGCGCCAGGCGGTGTTCGTCTCGGCCACGCCCGCAGCCTACGAGAACACGCACGCCGGCCAGGTGGTCGAGCAGGTCGTGCGCCCGACCGGGCTGGTCGATCCGGTGGTCGAGGTGCGGCCGGCCATGACGCAGGTGGACGACGTGCTGCAGGAGATCCGGCTGCGGGTCGAGGTGGGCGAGCGCGTGCTGATCACGACGCTGACCAAGCGCATGGCCGAGCAGCTCACCGACTACCTGGGCGAAAACGGCGTGAAGGTGCGCTACCTGCATTCGGACATCGACACGGTCGAGCGGGTCGAGATCCTGCGCGACCTGCGGCTGGGGACGTTCGACGTGCTGGTGGGCATCAACCTGCTGCGCGAGGGGCTGGACATTCCCGAGGTGTCGCTGGTGGCGATCCTGGATGCGGACAAGGAAGGCTTCCTGCGGTCCGAGCGCAGTCTGATCCAGACCATCGGCCGGGCCGCGCGCAACCTCCACGGTCACGCCATCCTTTACGCCGACCGCATCACCGATTCGATGCGCCGCGCCATCGACGAGACCGAGCGACGCCGCGCCAGGCAGATCGCGCACAACGAGGCCCACGGCATCACCCCGACCAGCATCCGCAAGCATGTCAAGGAGCTGATCGACGGCGTCTATGGCGAGAAGTCCGGCCAGGACGATCTGCAGCAGCTGGAGCAGCTCCACGCCGCGGCCGAGGTCGAGGTGCTGTCGGAAAAGGACCTGGGCAAGCGCATCAAGCTGCTGGAGAAACAGATGCTCGACCACGCGAAGAACCTCGAATTCGAGAAGGCTGCCCGGCTGCGCGACCAGCTGGCGCTGCTGCGCGAGCAGGCGTTCGGCGCCTCGGGGGGCGACCAGATCGCCGTGCTGGTTCCCAAGGGGGCGCGATGAGTGCCGTCCAGCGGGTGCTGATGGTGTGCACCGCCAACATCTGCCGTTCGCCCACCGCGGAGGCGGTGCTGCGCCACCGGGTCCGGAAGGCGGGGCTGCACGGGCGGATCGTGGTCGATTCGGCCGGTACCCGGGCCTCGCACGAGTCGTCCCATGCGCCGGATCCGCGCAGCATCGCGCACGCGGCCCGGCGCGGCTACGACCTGACCGGGTTGCGCTCGCGGCCGGTCGTGCAGGCCGATTTCCAGCGGTTCGACCTGATTGTGCCGATGGACCGGACGCACCTGGACCACCTGGCCATCCATGCACCGGCCGGTGCGCCGGCTCAGGTGCGCCTGCTGATGTCGTTTGCACCGCCCGGCTCGGGCGAGGTCGTCCCTGATCCGTACTATGGCGGTGCGCCTGGCTTCGAACATGTTCTCGATCTGGTGGAACTTGCGTGCGATGGCCTGCTCGAATACCTGTACTCGCCTCAGGGTGCCCGTTGATGTCACGGCTGTGACCGGCGGCGCACCTCGCTATAATCGAGTAAATCACTCGGGAAAGAGGGCGAGGGTCCAACCCGACTTGCTGCCCCGGTTCGCAGCCATCCGTTGCGGTACCGAATGCGAGTTACAGGAGCTTGAAGCCATGCGATTGACAACCAAGGGTCGGTTCGCGGTCACCGCGATGATTGATCTGGCCTTGCGCGAACACAGCGGCCCCGTGGCCTTGGCTGCGATCAGCGCACGCCAGCAGATTTCCCTGTCCTATCTGGAGCAGCTGTTTGGCAAGCTGCGCCGGCACGAGCTGGTCGAGAGCACCCGCGGCCCGGGTGGCGGCTACTCGCTGGGCCGCAAGGCCGAGGACATCACCGTGGCGGACATCATCGTCGCGGTGGACGAGGCCATCGACGCCACCGGTTGCGGTGGCGGCGAGAACTGCATGGGCGAGGACGCCGGCCGCTGCATGACGCACGACCTGTGGGCGAGCCTGAATGCCAAGATGCTGGAGTACCTGAACTCGATCTCGCTGAAGAGCCTGGTCGATGACCAGCTCAACCGCGGTGTCTCGGTGGAGGAGGCGCCCGTCAAGCGCGCCATCTCCAGCCAGCCCGTGGTCAAGCCGATCAAGATCACGGCCCCCAATTCGGTGTTCGCGCTGGGATCGGCGCTCACCAAGTAATCACCCCCAGGTTCTGCGGCGTGCCGCTCATGCGAGCAGACGCTGCAGAACGACCAGGTTCAACATGGACATGACCCCGCACTTCCCGATCTACATGGACTACGGCGCGACGACCCCGGTCGATCCGCGCGTGGTGGACGCGATGATTCCCTGGCTGCGCGAGCACTTCGGCAATCCCGCTTCGCGCTCGCACGCCTGGGGCTGGGAGGCCGAGGAAGCGGTCGAGAAGGCGCGGGCGCAGGTGGCCGGGCTGATCAAGGCCGACCCCCGTGAGATCGTCTGGACCTCGGGCGCGACCGAGTCCAACAACCTGGCCCTGAAGGGCGCCGCGCACTTCTACAAGACACGCGGCAAGCACATCATCACGGTGAAGACCGAGCACAAGGCCGTGCTCGACACCGTGCGCGAGCTGGAGCGGCAGGGCTTCGAGGCGACCTACCTCGATGTCGAGGCCGACGGCCTACTCGATCTGGACAAGTTCAAGGCCGCCATCCGCCCGGACACGATCCTCGCCTCGGTGATGTTCGTGAACAACGAGATCGGCGTGATCCAGGACATTCCGGCGATCGGCGCGATCTGCCGCGAACACGGCGTGATCTTCCATGTCGACGCCGCGCAGGCCACCGGCAAGGTCGAGATCGACATGGGCGCACTGCCGGTCGACCTGATGAGCCTGGCCTCGCACAAGAGCTACGGACCAAAGGGCATGGGTGCGCTGTACGTGCGCCGCAAGCCGCGCATTCGCATCGAGGCGCAGATGCACGGCGGTGGCCATGAGCGCGGCATGCGCTCGGGCACGCTGCCGGTGCACCAGATCGTCGGCATGGGGCTGGCGTTCGAGATCGCCGGCCAGGAAATGGCCGAAGAGAACGCCCGCATCGCCGCGCTGCACAAGCGCCTGCTGGACGGCCTGTCGGACATCGAGCAGGTCTTCGTCAACGGCGACCTGACGCGCCGCGTGCCGCACAACCTCAACATCTCGTTCAACTATGTCGAGGGCGAGTCGCTGATCATGGGTGTCAAGGGGCTGGCGGTCTCGTCCGGCTCGGCCTGCACCTCGGCCAGCCTGGAGCCCAGCTATGTGTTGCGCGCCCTCGGCCGCAGCGACGAGCTGGCGCATTCGTCCCTGCGCATGACCATCGGCCGTTTCACCACGGTCGAGGAGATCGATTACGCCGTGAGCACCCTGAAGGACCGGGTCGCCAAGCTGCGCGAGCTGTCTCCGTTGTGGGACATGTACAAGGATGGCATCGACATCAGCACCATCCAGTGGGCCGCGCACTGAGCGCAGGCACTGGATCACGGCTTCGGCATCAGGAGAATCAGCATGGCATACAGCGACAAGGTCATTGACCATTACGAAAACCCCCGCAATGTCGGAGGCTTCGACAAGGGCGACGAGGACGTGGGCACCGGCATGGTCGGCGCGCCAGCCTGCGGCGACGTGATGAAGCTGCAGATCAAGGTCAACCCGGTCACCGGGCTGATCGAGGACGCCAAGTTCAAGACCTACGGCTGCGGCTCGGCCATCGCGTCGTCGTCGCTGGTGACGGAATGGGTCAAGGGCCGCACGCTCGACGAGGCCCTGTCGATCAAGAACACCCAGATCGCCGAGGAGCTGGCGCTGCCGCCGGTCAAGATCCATTGCTCGATCCTGGCCGAAGACGCGATCAAGGCCGCTGTCGACGACTACAAGGCCCGCCACGGCACGGCCGCGGCCCAATGAGTTCCGCCATGGCCGTCACGCTCTCGGAATCGGCGGCACGCCATGTGTCGCGCTACATCGCCCGCCGGGGCAAGGGCGTTGGCGTCCGCCTGGGCGTCAAGACGACGGGCTGCTCGGGCCTGGCCTACAAGCTCGAATACGCCGACGAGATCGCGCCCGAGGATGTCGTGTTCGAGGACCGCGGGGTCAAGGTGCTGATCGACCCGAAGAGCCTGCCTTACCTCGAAGGCACGGAACTCGACTTCGTGCGCGAAGGCCTGAACGAGGGCTTCAAGTTCCACAATCCGCGCGAGAAGGATCGCTGCGGTTGCGGCGAGTCGTTCCGCGTGTGAAGCTCACCGACACCGATTTCGACCTCTTCGGCGTTCCGGTGCGGTTTGCACAGGACCGCGCGGCGCTGGACGCCCGCTGGAAAGCGCTGCAGACCGAGGTCCATCCCGATCGTTTCGCCAGCGAAGGCGGTGCCGCCCAGCGCGTGGCCATGCAGTGGGCGATCCGGGTCAACGAGGCCTACCAGCGCCTGAAGGATCCGCTCCAGCGCGCGGCCTACCTCTGCGAGCTGCACGGTGCGCCGATCGGGGCGGAGAACAACACCGCCATGCCCGGCGCCTTCCTGATGCAGCAGATGGAATGGCGCGAAGCACTCGATGACGCCCGCACGCTGGGCGCGGTCGAAGCGCTGGCCGATGACGTGGCCGCCCACGAGCGCCGGCTGCAGCAGCTGCTGGCCACCCTGATCGACGAGCGCCAGGACTGGCCGGCCGCGGCCGCGCAGGTCCGGGCGCTCATGTTTGTCGTGCGCTTCGCCGCCGACGTGGACCGGCGCCTCGACGCGCTGGGACAATAGCGCCCCCGCGCATTCCCGTCCCCCATGGCCCTCCTCCAGATCTCCGAACCCGGGCAGACGCCCGACCCGCACACCCGCCGCGTCGCCGTGGGCATCGACCTGGGCACGACCCATTCGCTGATCGCCGCCGTGCGCCACGGCCTGCCCGAGTGCCTGCCGGACGCGCAGGGCCGCGTGATCCTGCCGTCGGCCGTGCGCTACCTGGGCGAGGGGCGCCGCCAGATCGGCGCCGAGGCGCTGGCCGCGCAGGCCGACGATCCGCACAACACGCTGGTGTCGGTGAAGCGCTTCATGGGCCGCGCGCTGGCCGACATCGCCGACCGGGGGCGCCTGCCGTACCACTTCATCGACCAGCCGGGCATGGTCGCGATCGAGACCCGCGAGGGCGTGAAGTCGCCGGTCGAGGTGTCGGGCGAACTCCTGGCGACGCTGCGCTACCGGGCCGAGGACACGTTCAACGACGACCTGTTCGGCGCCGTGATCACCGTGCCCGCGTATTTCGACGATGCGCAGCGCCAGGCCACCAAGGACGCCGCGCAGCTTGCCGGCCTGAACGTGCTGCGCCTGCTGAACGAGCCGACCGCCGCGGCCATCGCCTACGGGCTGGACAACGCGATCGAGGGCCTCTACGCCGTGTACGACCTCGGTGGCGGCACCTTCGACATCTCGCTGCTGCGCCTGTCGCGCGGCGTGTTCGAAGTCGTCGCGGTGGGCGGTGATTCGGCGCTCGGCGGCGATGACTACGACATGCGGCTGGCGCAGTGGCTGCTGGAACACGCCGGCCTGCCCGCGCTCGACGCGCTGGATGCCCACGACAAGCGTGTCGCGCTGACGGCAGCCCGCGCGGCCAAGGAAACGCTGTCGGATGTCGAGCAGACCGCCGTGCAGGCGACGCTGCACGACGGCGTCACGCTGACGCAGACCGTCACCCGCGCCGACTTCGAGGCCGCCACCGACGACCTGACCCGCCGCACGCTCACGCTGATGAAGCGCGTGCTGCGCGACGCGAAGGTGACGCCGGACGAGGTGCAGGGCACGGTGATGGTCGGCGGCTCGACGCGCATGCCGGTCGTGCGGGCGGCGGTGGCGGCGTTCTGTGGCCGCGAGCCGCTGACCAACGTGAACCCGGACGAAGTCGTGGCCCTCGGCGCCGCGATCCAGGCCAACGCGCTGGCGGGCAACGCGGCGGACGGCGAGATGCTGCTGCTCGACGTGACGCCGCTGTCGCTCGGGCTGGAGACGATGGGCGGGCTGGTCGAGCGCGTGATCGAGCGCAACTCGACGCTGCCCACCGCCAAGGCGCAGGAGTTCACCACCTTCAAGGACGGCCAGACCGCGATGGCCATCCACGTCGTGCAGGGCGAGCGCGAACTCGTCAGCGACTGCCGGTCGCTGGCGCGCTTCGAGCTGCGCGGCATTCCGCCGATGGCGGCGGGCGCGGCGCGCATCCGCGTGACCTTCCAGGTCGATGCCGATGGCCTGCTGTCCGTCAGTGCCCGCGAGCAGGGCAGCGGCGTGGAGGCCTCCATCATCGTCAAGCCGAGCTACGGCCTGAGCGATGACCAGGTGGCCAACATGCTGCGCGAAAGTTTCACCGAGGCCGAAGGCGACATGCACCGCCGCGCGCTGACCGAAGCCCGTGTCGAGGCCGAGCGCCTGACGCTGGCCACCCAGTCGGCGCTGCTGGCCGATGGCGACCTGCTCGACGAGGACGAGCGCGCCGTGCTCGACCGGCTGATGCACACGCTGGCCGAGACGGCCCGCGGCGAGGATGCCCATGCGATCGACGCCGCCACCAAGGCCCTCGGCGACGGCACGGAAACCTTCGCCGCCGTGCGCATGAACCGCGGCATCCAGCAGGCCCTGACCGGCCGCCGCCTCGACGACGTTTGAGAACCTGCAAGTTCCCCCGACCATGCCCACCATCAAGATCCTGCCCCACCAAGAACTCTGCCCGCAAGGCGCCACGATCACGGCCGCCGCGGGTACCTCGGTCTGCGAGGCGCTGCTGGAAAACGGCATCGCCATCGAGCACGCCTGTGACATGAGCGCGGCCTGCACCACCTGCCACGTCATCGTGCGCCAGGGCTTCGCGTCGCTCAACGAGATGGACGAGACCGAGGAAGACCTGCTCGACCGCGCCTGGGGCCTGGAGCCCGACTCGCGCCTGAGCTGCCAGGCGATCGTCGCGCAGAAGGACCTCGTCATCGAGATCCCCAAGTACACGATCAACCACGCCCGCGAAAACCACTGAGCCCGCCGAGCCTGTCATGCGCCAGATCTTCCTCGACACCGAAACCACCGGCCTGAACCCCGAGACGGGCGACCGCATCGTCGAGATCGGCTGCATCGAGATGGTCAACCGGCGCCTGACCGGCCGCCACCTGCACCTCTACCTCAACCCCGAGCGCCCCGGCAACGAGGAGGCGATCCGCATCCACGGCCTGACCGACGCCTTCCTCGCCGACAAGCCCAAGTTCCGCGAGGTGGCCGAGGAGTTCGTCGAGTTCGTGCGCGGGGCGGAGGTCATCATCCACAACGCGGCCTTCGACGTCGGCTTCCTGAATGCCGAGCTGCGCCGCGTGCAGCAGCCGAGGGTGGCCGAGCTGGTCGGCGGCATCCTCGACACGCTGGTGATGGCGCGCGAGCAGTACCCGGGCAAGGCGAACTCGCTGGACGCGCTGTGCCGCCGCCTGGAGGTGGACAACACCAACCGGACCTTCCACGGCGCGCTGCTGGACGCGGGGCTGCTGGCCGAGGTCTACATTCGCATGACGCGCGGGCAGAACGCGCTGGTCATCGACGCGGACGACGGACAGGAGGAGGGGGGGGCGGACGACGCCGACCTGAACATCGACCTGTCTGCGTTCAGCGTGGCGGTGCTCCGTGCGAGCGAGCAGGAAATCGCCGCCCATGCCGGCGTCCTGGCCGATCTGGACAAGGCCAGCGGCGGCAAGACGGTCTGGCGAACGATTTCTGCCTGAAACGCTTGCGTTGCTAGAATTGTCCATGGCATAATTCTTTTCTTGCTGCAGCGCACTGAATAAGTAAACGCAGCAGCCCGAACCAAGTTTCGGGCGGTTAGCTCAGCGGTAGAGCACTGCCTTCACACGGCAGGGGTCGCAGGTTCGAACCCTGCACCGCCCACCAGAACCAGCCCCGTAAGTCATTGATTTACGGGGCTTTTTCTTTTGTGGTCGTGCTGCTGGCGGTTGCCGGAGTCGAGCGACCGGGACTCGGATTGATTCCTGTCAACGGAATTGCAAACATCCACTGGATCCATGGCGGCCTGAAATCTACAGTCCGGCACACCATCCAGTGTGCAATCAGTGAAGGAGAGTCCCATGGCGGTCGAATCCACGTCCACACCCAGGTGTCCGTTCCACGCGCAGCCGCAGGTGACGACCGGGGCGCCCTCGAATGCTGGCTGGTGGCCCCACCAGCTCAACCTCCACCTCCTGCACCAGCACCCGGCCAAGGCCGATCCGCTGGGCGCGGACTTCGACTACGCCGCGGCTTTCCAGCGCCTGGACCTCGACGCCGTCGTGCGGGATCTCCATGCCCTGATGACCGATTCGCAGGACTGGTGGCCGGCCGACTTCGGTCACTACGGGCCGCTGTTCGTCCGCATGGCCTGGCACAGCGCGGGCACTTACCGCACGCAGGATGGCCGTGGTGGCGCTGGCACCGGCAACCAGCGGTTCGCGCCGCTGAACAGCTGGCCGGACAACGTCAACCTCGACAAGGCCCGCCGGCTGCTCTGGCCGATCAAGCAGAAGTACGGTCGCCAGATTTCCTGGGCCGATCTGATGATCCTGGCCGGCAACGTGGCGCTGGAGTCGATGGGCTTCAGGACCTTCGGCTTCGCTGGCGGGCGGGCGGACCTCTGGGGGCCCGAGGAGGACGTCTACTGGGGCGCCGAAAAGGCCTGGCTCGATGACCAGCGCCACACCGGCGACCGTGCGCTGGAGAACCCGCTTGCGGCCGTGCAGATGGGCCTGATCTACGTGAACCCGGAAGGCCCGAACGGGCACCCGGATCCGCTGGCCGCTGCGCGCGACATCCGCGAAACCTTCGCCCGCATGGCGATGGACGACGAGGAGACGGTGGCACTCATCGCCGGTGGCCACACCTTCGGCAAGACCCATGGTGCGGGTGACACGCAGCACGTCGGCCCCGAGCCGGAAGCCGCGGGCATCGAGGCGCAGGGCTTCGGCTGGGCCAGCAGCTTCGGCAGCGGCAAGGGCGGTGACGCGATCAGCAGCGGCCTGGAAGTCACCTGGACCACGACGCCCACCCGCTGGAGCCACAACTACTTCGAGCACCTGTTCGGTTACGAGTGGGCGCTGACGAAGAGCCCGGCCGGCGCGCACCAGTGGACGCCGAAGCAGGGCGCTGGTGCCGGCACGGTGCCGGACGCACACGACGCCAGCAAGCGCCACGCCCCCGCCATGCTGACCACCGACCTGTCGCTGCGCGTCGACCCGGCCTACGAGGCGATCTCGCGGCGCTTCCTGGCGCACCCGGCGCAGTTCGCCGATGCATTTGCCCGGGCCTGGTTCAAGCTGACGCACCGCGACATGGGGCCGGTGTCGCGTTACCTCGGCCCGCTGGTGCCGAAAGAGGCGCTGCTGTGGCAGGACCCGGTGCCCGCCGTGGACCACCCGCGGGTCGACGCGCAGGACATCGCCGCGCTGAAGGCGCAGCTGCTGGTCAGCGGGCTGTCGATTCCGCAGCTGGTCACGACGGCCTGGGCCTCTGCCGCCACGTTCCGCGGCAGCGACAAGCGCGGCGGGGCCAATGGGGCACGCATCCGCCTGGCGCCGCAGAAGGACTGGGCGGTCAACCAGCCGGCCGCGCTGGCCCGGGTGCTGCAGACGCTGGAGGCGGTGCAGGCGACATTCAACGGGGCGCAGTCCGGCGGCAAGCGCGTCTCGCTCGCGGACCTGATCGTGCTGGGCGGCTGCGCTGCGGTCGAGGCGGCGGCGCAGGCGGCAGGCCACGCGGTGCCCGTGCCCTTCACGCCGGGTCGCACGGACGCCACGCAGGCGCAGACCGACGTGGCGTCCTTCGCCGTGCTGGAGCCGGTCGCCGACGGCTTCCGCAACTACGCGCGCCCGGGGCTGGAAGACTCGGCGGCCGAGCGCCTGATCGACAAGGCGCAGCTGCTGACCCTGACCACCCCCGAGATGACGGTCCTGATCGGCGGTCTGCGTGCCCTGAACGCCAATGCGGGTGGCACGCCACACGGCGTGTTCACCCAGCGCCCCGGGATGCTGACGAACGACTTCTTCGTCCACCTGCTCGACATGGGCACGCAGTGGCAGAAGTCGGTCACGGCTCCCGGCGTGCTGGAGGGCCGTGACCGGGCCACGGGCGCGCCGCGGTGGACGGGCACGGTCGTCGATCTGGTCTTCGGCTCGAACGCCCAGCTCCGCGCGATCGCCGAGGTCTATGCCAGCAGCGATGCGCAGGGCCAGTTCGTGCGGGACTTCGTGGCGGCCTGGGGCAAGGTGATGGAACTGGATCGCTTCGATCTGAGGTGAGGGTGTCGCGCGGGTGCGGGTGCCCCCTGGCCTGATCCCGTATGGTCGGCAGCATGACGACCAACACCACAAACCTCCACGACGACGCCCGCTTGCGGGTGCTGATGGCCGGCCTGTCCAGCCTGGTCCTGGTGCTGGCCGTGCTGTCCAGCATGGTCATGGCGCTGATCCTGCACTGGCTGATCCGCCACCAGCACCGCAGCGAACTCGGGCTGCACTTCTCGGGCATTGGCCTTGGCATGGCGGGCTGTGCCGCCGCGGCGGTGCTGGTGGTGCCTGCGCTGGCCGCCGCCGCCGGACACCAGCGGCATGACCACCGGCGGTCAGACGATGACCGATCGGCCGCCTGGCGCGTTGTTCCTGCGCGTGTTCATGGTGATGGGCTTGACGGCCGCGCCGGCGGTGATCGTCTGGGACTGCATCGCGCGCCGGCTGGGCGACATCGACGCGCTGATCCTGTGCAGCATGCTGCACATCAGCGGCATCGTGCTGCCGATCGGCGGGACGCTGGCGGCGGCCATGGCGGGCGCCGTGCTGTTCGGCGCCACCTTCATCGGGCTGGTGAGCCTGGTGCTGTCGATGGTCGAGGCGGTGATGGTGGTCGGATTGCTGCTGCTGTGCGCGCTGCGGGTCATCGCACGACGCGCGTGATCTCGCGGGCCTGCACCTCGACCACGTCGTCGCCGGACGTCGGGCGCTGGCTGCGGCCTTGGCCGGGGCGGGCGCCGAAGCCGGCCGACCAGCCTGCGCGGTTGCGCTGGAAACGCAGGATGTCCTGCAGCGTCGGGCGCCGGCCGCGCAGCAGGCTCCACAGCGTGTAGGCGCTCGCCACCACGGCCCCGGCAACGAGCAGGCTCATGAAGAAGACCGCGCCCGCCACCAGGAAGGACAGGCGCACCATCAGGCGGAACACACCGCCAAAACCGTCAGTGAGGACATGCATGAATCGTTCGATCCGTCTGGGGCTGAACAGTTCCGCTGATCAGCAGGTCTTCATCCGTTGGCCACCGGGCGCAGCAGCCCGATCTGCGCAAAGCGCTGCTGCACCGCGGCTTCGATGCCGGCCGCGTCCAGACCGCACTGCGCCAGCAGGAAGGCGGGGTCGCCCTGTTCGATGAAGCGGTCGGGCAGGCCGAGGTGCAGCATCGGCACGGTGATGCCCGCGGCGTTGAGGTGTTCGGTCACGGCCGATCCGGCGCCGCCCATGGTGCAGCCTTCCTCGATTGTTACCATGGCGTCGTGCGTGCGGGCGAGCTGTTCGACCAGCGCGCCGTCCAGCGGCTTGACGAAGCGCATGTTGGCCACCGTGGCGTCGAGTTTCTCCGCCGCGGCCAGCGCCGGGTAGAGCATCGTGCCGAAGGCGAGGATGGCGACCCGCTTGCTGCCCGGACGGCCCGCCACCAGGCTGGATTCGCGGCGGATTTCCCCGCGGCCCCAGGGCAGCGTGTCGAAGCTGTTGCCGGTGGCGGCGACCGTGCCGACGCCGCTGCCCCGCGGGTAGCGCACGGCGACCGGGCCGTCATGGCGGAAGGCCGTCGTCAGCGCCATGCGCGTCTCGGCCTCGTCGGCGGGGGTCAGCAGCGCCATGTTCGGGATGCAGCGCACGAAGGCGATGTCATACGCGCCGGCATGGGTCGCGCCGTCCGCGCCGACCAGGCCCGCACGGTCCAGCGCGAAGACCATCGGCAGGTTCTGCAGCGCCACGTCGTGGATGAGCTGGTCGTAGGCGCGCTGCAGGAAGGTCGAGTAGATGGCGACCACCGGCCGCATGCCCTCGCAGGACAGACCGGCGGCGAAGGTGACGGCGTGCTGCTCGGCAATCCCGACGTCGAAGTAACGGTCCGGGTGGCGCTTGTGGAACTCGACCATGCCCGAGCCCTCGCGCATCGCCGGGGTGATGGCGACGAGCCTCGGGTCGGCGGCGGCCATGTCGCACAGCCAGTTGCCGAAGACCTGGGTGAAGGTCGGTTTCGGCGGCGTGGCGGGCTTGACCAGACCGATGGCGGGATCGAACTTGCCGGGGCCGTGGTAGGAGATCGGGTCGGCTTCGGCCTGCTGGTAGCCATAGCCCTTCTTGGTGACGACGTGCAGGAACTGCGCACCCTTGCGGTCGCGCAGGTTCTCCAGCGTCGGGATCAGCGCGTCGAGGTCGTGGCCGTCGATCGGACCGACGTAGTTGAAGCCGAACTCCTCGAAGATCGTGCCGGGCACGACCATGCCCTTGGCGTGCTCCTCCAGGCGCCGCGCCAGCTCGAACAGTTGCGGCGCGTTCTTCAGCACCTGCTTGGCGCCTTCGCGGGCCGAGGCGTAGAACTTGCCGCTCATCAGCCGGGCGAGGTACTTGTTGAGCGCGCCGACTGGCGGGCTGATCGACATGTCGTTGTCGTTGAGCACCACCAGCAGGTTCGGCTCCTGCCCGGCGTGGGGCATGCCGCCGTTGTTCAGCGCCTCGAAGGCCATGCCGGCTGTCATCGCGCCGTCGCCGATGATGGCGACGCAGTGGCGGTGTTGTCCCTGGAGCTGCGCGCCCATGGCCATGCCGAGCGCGGCCGAGATCGAGGTGGACGAGTGCCCGGTGCCGAAGGTGTCGTACGCGCTCTCGTCGCGGCGCGGGAAGCCCGACAGGCCGCCGTGCTGGCGCAGCGTGGGCATGCGGTCGCGCCGGCCGGTGAGGATCTTGTGCGGGTAGGTCTGGTGGCCCACGTCCCACACCAGGCGGTCGTCGGGCGTGTCGAAGACGTGGTGCAGCGCGATCGTCAGCTCGACGGTGCCGAGGTTGGACGACAGGTGGCCGCCGGTGCGCGAGACGCTCTTGAGCAGGTGGTCGCGCAGTTCGGTGGCGAGCTGCTTCAGCTCCGGGCGCGAGAGGTGGCGCACGTCGGCCGGGGACTGGATGCGGTTCAGCAGCGGATGGGCGTTCTGGGCGTTCATCGCGGGGGGGATCCGTCGGTGTGCGGTCGCGGCTCAGGAGTCGCGATCGAGGATGCGGTCGGCCAGGGCGGCCAAGGCATGGACGCCGCCCAGGCCGGACGCGGACAGGGCGGACAGGGCTCGGGCGTGCAGGGTGGCGGCGCGTTCGCGCGCCCCGTCGAGGCCGAGCAGCGAGACGTAGGTGGGCTTGTTCTGGTCGGCGTCCTTGCCGGCGGTCTTGCCGAGCACCTGCGAATCCTGGGTCACGTCGAGGATGTCGTCGACCACCTGGAAGGCCACGCCGAGCGCGGCCCCGAAGTCGGACAGCGCCTCCCACGCCGCCGCCGACGGATGGCCGCAGGCGGCGCCCATCAGGACACTGTTCTGCAGCAGCGCGCCGGTCTTGCGGCCGTGCATGTCGAGCAGCTCGACCTCGGTCAGCGGCTGGCCGACGCTGGCCAGGTCGATGGCCTGTCCGCCGGCCATGCCTTCGACGCCCGATGCCCGCGCCAGCAGCCGGCACAGGCCAGCCTGCAGCGCGTCGGGCACCACGTCGCCGTCCGCGGTGGGCGGGGGCGTGAGCACCTCGAAGGCCAGCGCCTGCATCGCATCGCCGGCCAGCATGGCCCGGGCTTCGCCGAACTGCACATGCACCGTCGGCTTGCCGCGGCGCAGCACGTCGTTGTCCATGCAGGGCATGTCGTCGTGGATGAGCGAGTAGGCGTGGATCAGCTCGACCGCGCACGCCGCCCGCAGCGCCGCCTCGGCATGGCCGCCAACGGCCTGCGCCGCCGCCAGCACCAGCAGCGGGCGCAGCCGCTTGCCGCCGTCGAGCACGCCATAGCGCATCGCAAGGCCGAGTCCGGCAGGGGCATCGGCGCGGACATGGGCACACAGCGCGGCTTCCACCGCTTCGAGTTGCGCGCGCATCCAGGCATCGAAGGCAGAGCGCTTCATGTGGGATCGTTCCAGGGTTGGAGCTGTCCGCCATCCAGCACCTTGACCTGCTGCTCCACCGCATCAAGGCGGCCGCGGCAGTAGGCCAGCAGTTCCGTACCCCGGCGGTAACCGTCCAGCAGCGCATCGAGCGGCAGCTGCGCGGATTCGAGCGCCTGCACGAGACGATCGAGTTCAGTCAGTGCACTCTCGTAGCTGGCGGGCTCGCGGGAAGGGGTATCGGAGGCGCTCTGGGGCATGGCGTCGGGAAAAGTTCCTGATTGTAGGATGCTTGGAGGGGATCGAATGTGCCGTCCTGCACAGGCTGCGGCGTGCACGGTCGCCGCAGCGGTGGCGATCGACCTGTGTCCTGTTGTACCTGGGGCACAGGACAGGCGGAACAGGTTCACATTTTCCCGGGGTGGCGACCTTGGATCGGGGCTGGGTTAGAATCCTTGGTTCGCCTTGGGCGACCGCCCACCCCGGCCCGCTGCAGCAGCTGCTGCGAACACCTTGCCTTCGAAATGGCAAGCGCCCTTGGTTGGGGCCAGAACATGGGGTGGTGGTTCGACATGGATTTTTGGAGATCCTGGGGATCATGTCCGACCTGAGCATCACACTCGACGCTCTTCAACGCAGCCGCACTCAATTGCCGGTCACGAGTTACTTCGACCAGGCCCTCTTCGACCGGGAGATGCGCCACATCTTCCCCTCCGGGGCGCGCTACGTCGGGCACGAGCTGATGGTGCCCGAGGTCGGCGACTACCACGCCCTCGCGCACGAAGGCGAGGGGCGCGCGCTCATCCGCACTCAGCGCGGCGTCGAGCTGGTCTCCAACGTCTGCCGCCACCGGCAGGCCGTGATGCTCAAGGGCCGCGGCCACACCGGCAGCAACGTCGTGTGTCCGCTGCACCGCTGGACCTACGACCTGCAGGGCCAGCTGATCGGCGCGCCGCACTTCAAGGAAGACCCGTGCCTGAACCTGCGCAACTACCCGGTGCAGGTCTGGAACGGCATGGTCTTCGAGCGGACGGACGGGGGCCGCGACGTGGCCGCCGATCTGGCCGGCATGGGCCCGCGCCAGGCGCTGGACTTCGAGGGCTACGTCTTCGACCACGTCGTGCAGCACGAGTGCAACTACAACTGGAAGACCTTCATCGAGGTCTACCTGGAGGACTACCACGTCGGTCCCTTCCACCCCGGGCTGGGCAACTTCGTCACCTGTGACGACCTGCGCTGGGAGATGGGCGACGCGTACTCGGTGCAGACGGTGGGCGTGGCGCAGGGCGCGGGCAAGGCGCTGGGCAAGTCGGGCTCTCCCACGTACGAGCGCTGGCACGAGCAGGTGCTGAAGTACCAGAACGGCGTGATGCCCAGGCACGGCGCGATCTGGCTGACCTACTACCCGAGCGTGATGGTCGAGTGGTACCCGAACGTGCTCACGGTGTCCACGCTGCACCCCATCAGCCCGACGAAGACGCTCAACACCGTGGAGTTCTACTACCCGGAGGAGATCGCCGCCTTCGAGCGCGACTATGTGGAAGCCCAGAAGGCCGCCTACATGGAAACCTGCATCGAGGACGACGAGATCGGCGAGCGCATGGACGCGGGCCGCAAGGCGCTGATGGCCCGGGGGGACAACGAGGTCGGTCCCTACCAGAGTCCGATGGAAGACGGCATGCAGCACTTCCACGAGTGGTACCGGCGGGTCATGGACTTCCGGGACTGAGCAGCGCTGCTGCGCGTGCGGGTTTGTGCCCATGTCCAGGGTGGCATGGGCCACTATATTGCGTCAACCTAACAGTTGTTTGGTTGATGCCATGCTCCGATCTCCGTCCCGCTTCGTTCGATTCCTGTCTGTTGGCGGCGCCAGTGCCAGTGCCTTGGTGGCTGGTTGCAGCCTGCCGACCTTGCCTGCCCTCGGACCGGCCGGCGACGCGACGCCCGCCCGGCTGGCCCCGGCCCAGCCCGGTGGGCTGGTGCACTGCACCGCCTTGCTGCGCCAGTTCAGCCACACGGCCACCCGCCTGACCGAGGCCGTGCTGGAGCCGGCTGGCAAGCTCACCGTCGCGGGACAGCCCGTGGCCGAGCACTGCCGCGTCACCGGCGTGATGCACGAGCGCACCAGCGCGGTCGATGGCCAGTCCTACGCGATCGGCTTCGAGATGCGCCTGCCGACGAACTGGAACGGGCGCTTCCTGCACCAGGGCAACGGCGGCCTCGACGGCATCCTCGTGCCCGCCACCGGCCCGGCGGGGGGCCGCGGCACGCCGACGCACGGACTGCACATGGGCTTCGCGGTCCTCAGCTCCGACGCCGGCCACACCGTCAAGCAGCTCCCGCTGTTCGGCCTCGATCCGCAGGCCCGGCGCGACTACGGCTACCAGGCGGTGGCCCGGCTCACGCCGATGGCCAAGGCGCTGGTGGCCGCGGCCTACGGGCGCGGGCCGGACCGCTCCTATTTCAGCGGCTGCTCGAACGGCGGCCGCCACGCCTTCGTCACCGCCGCCCGGCTGCCGCAGGACTACGACGGCATCCTCGCCGGCGCGCCTGGCTACAACCTGCCGCAGGCCGCGGTCGCGCAGGTCTACGGCGCCCAGCAGTTCGCCCGCGTCGCCACCGACCCCAAGGACCTGAAGACCGCCCTCACGCCCGCCGAGCGCCAGCTCGTCACGCGCCAGGTGCTGGCCCGCTGCGACGCGCTGGACGGCCTCGCGGACGGTCTGGTGCAGGACAGCGCCGCCTGCCAGCGCGCGTTCGACCTGCACCGCGACGTGCCCTCGTGCAGCGGCGAGCAGCGCACCGGCCAGTGCCTGACCACCGGTCAGAAGTCGGCGTTGTCCGCCGTGCTGGCCGGCGCGCGCAACAGCCAGGGACGGGCGCTCTACAGCGGCTTTCCCGTGGACGCCGGTTTCTCCGCCGAGGACTGGGCCAACTGGAAGTTCGTCTACTCGGTGACCAACCGCGACCCGGTGGCGCTGGGCTTCGTGTTCATGGTGCCGCCCGCGCCGCGCGAGATGCTCAAGGACACGCTGGGCTACGCGCTGAACTTCAGCATGGACCGCGACGCGCCTGGCATCGACCGCACCGACGCGGTCTACACCGAGTCGGCGATGTCCTTCATGACGCCGCCGTCGCCGATCGAGCTGCAGCCGCTGCGCCAGCGCGGCGCGAAGATGATGGTCTGGCACGGCCTGAGCGACGGCGTGTTCTCGCCCGAGGCCAGCATCGACTGGTACCGCGGCCTGCAGCAGCGCCAGGCCGGCCGCGCCGAGGACTTCGCCCGGCTCTACCTCGTGCCCGGCATGAACCACTGCGGTGGCGGCCCGGCCACCGACGCGTTCAACCTGCTGCAGCCGCTGGTGGACTGGGTCGAGCGCGGACAGGCGCCCGAGCAGATCGTGGCCGGCGCGCGCGGCGCTGGACATCCCGGCGGCGCCAACGCCGAGCTGCCACCGGACTGGTCGGCGAACCGCACCCGGCCGCTGTGCGCGTGGCCGAAGGTGGCGCGCTTCCAGGGCGGTGACCCGGAGCAGGCCGCGAGCTTCCGCTGCGAATGAGGCGCATGCATCCCGACATCCGAGAGGAGACCTTTGAATGAACACATCCCCCCGACCTGACAGCCTGCGCCGCGGACTGCTGCTGGGCGCCGCCGCGGCCGCCGCTGCACCGTTCGCTGCGTCGGCACAGACGGCTGCGGCCCCCTCGCCGCTGGGCACCAGCGTGCCGATGGCCCCGCCGAAGGCCGAGTTCGTCTACGAGGCGATCGTGGACATCGCGGACATGGTGAACCTGGGCGACAGCCCGCTGGGCGAGCGCCGCATGGTGCCGATCACGGGCGGCGAGTTCGCCGGGCCGGGGCTGAAGGGCACGGTGCTGCCCGGCGGTGCCGACCGCCAGCTCGTGCGCAAGGACGGCGCGCGGCTGCTGGACGCCCTGTACGAGCTGAAGACCGACGATGGCGCGGTGATCACGGTGCACAACCAGGTGCTGGTGCGCACGCCGGCCGGCCAGCCGCGCTATGCGCTGTCCACCATCCGGGTCACGGCGCCGGCGGGCCAGTACGGCTGGCTGAACGACTACGTCTACACCGGCACGCTCGACAGCCTGCGCCCGCAGCGCAACGCCGTGCTGGTCCGGGTGTTCCGGCTGGTCTGATCGCTGATCGCCGCCGGCCGGGCTCAGCGCACCATGCGCACCAGTTGCGCCGCCATCTCGGCCGGGCGCATCCGGCCGTCTTCGCGGTACCAGGTGCGGGTCCAGTTGAGTGCGCCGAGCAGGTGCAGCCGCAGCAGCGTGCGGTCCAGCCCCTCGCGCAGCGGCACGGCGTCGATCAGCTCGGCCAGCTGCTGCTCGCAGGCCTGGCGCAGGGGACCGAGACGCGCGTGGACCGGACCGTCGCGCGGCTCCATCAGGCCCTGTCCGGTGACGCGCGCGATCTCGTCATCGCCCAGCATTTCCTCCAGATGCGTCCGGCAGGCCGCTTCCAGCCGCTCCCACGGGTCACGCACGTCCAGCAGCGCACGCTGCACCGCCGCCTGCATGCGCAGATAGCCCTCGCGGTGGACCTCCAGGTAGAGCGCTTCCTTGGACGCCACGTGGTGGTAGACCGAACCCGCCAGGATGCCGGCCTCGTCGGCGATCTGGCGCAGCGTGGCGGCCTTGTAGCCCTGGCGGCTGAAGACGCGGGCCGCCGCTTGCAGCAGGTGCTGCTTGCGCAGGGAGGGCGCCTCGGGGGCGGTCGGTTCCGTGTCCGGGTTCTGGACCGGGGGCGAAGGGGCGGCAGCAGGCATATCGATCGATTCTAGGCACCTTGCCGGGTTCGTTAGCATCGGGCCATGACTGCTCCGTCCCTGATGATCCTCGCTTCGTTCTTCTTCGCGCTGATGGGCGTGTGCGTCAAGCTCGCCAGCGCGCACTTCGGCACCGGCGAGATCGTGATGTACCGCGGCCTGATCGGGGCGGTGACGATGGCGGTGCTGCTGCGCAGCCGCGGCCAGCCGGTGCGCACCGCCGTGCCGTGGATGCACGTCTGGCGCAGCATCGTCGGGGTGACCTCGCTGTGCCTGTGGTTCTACGCGATCACCGGGCTGCCACTGGCCACGGCGATGACGCTGAACTACATGTCGCCGATCTGGATGGCGATGTTCCTGATCGGCGGCTCGGTGCTGCTGGGTGGCGCGAAGATCAACCCGAAGCTGATCGCCACCGTGCTGGCCGGCTTCATCGGCGTGGCGGCCATCCTGCGCCCGAGCATCGACCGGGACCAGCTCTGGTACGGCGTGGTCGGCTTCGGCTCGGGCCTGCTGTCGGCGATGGCCTACCTGCAGGTCACCGCGCTTGGCCGTGCGGGCGAGCCGGAGACGCGGGTGGTGTTCTACTTTTCCTGTGGCGGCGCACTGGCCGGGTTCGGGCTGACGCTGCTCAACGGCGGGTTGAGCGCGTGGCCGGGGTGGACCTCGGTGCTGCTGGTGCTGGCCGTCGGCCTGTGCGCGACGGTGGCGCAGCTCGCGATGACGCGGGCCTATGCGATCGGCCGGCCGCTGGTGAACGCGAGCCTGCAGTACCTGGGCATCGCGTTCGCGTTTGCCTTCGGGGTGCTGCTGTTCGACGACCCGGTGCATCCGCTGGCGCTGGCGGGGATGGTGCTGGTGATTGGCTCCGGCATCGTCGCGACCCAGCTGCGCCACAGCACTGTGCCGCGTCAGAATGCGCAGGACACGCTGCCCCCGGACCTCGAAACCTGAAGAACTCCGCTGCCACCATGACGACGCTCCCGATGCTCCCGACGCCCCTGATCCGTGCCGATGCACTGCGCGCCCTGGCGGGCGCCGTGTGCGTGCTCGACGCCCGCTTCGACCTCGCCCGGCCCGACGCTGGTGCCGAGGCCTTTCTCGCCGGCCACCTCCCCGGCGCACAGTACGTGCACCTCGACCGCGACCTGAGCGCCAAGGGCGACGTGCCCGCGTTGTGCGGCGGGCGCCATCCCTTGCCGACCCGCGAGCACTTCGCCGCCACGGTTGCGCGGCTCGGCATCACGCCCGCCACGCCAGTGGTGGTCTGCGACGCGCAGGGCGGCATGTTCGCCGCCCGCCTCTGGTGGATGCTGCGCTGGATCGGCCACACCGCGGTGGCCGTGCTCGACGGTGGCGTGGCCGCCTGGACTGCCGCCGGCGGGGCGCTGGAAACCGGCGCTGCCCAGCCGCCTGCGCCGGCCGCCGCCTACCCGCTGTCGCCTGAAGCCGGGCAGCGCGTCACCACGGCGGATGCCTTGCAGGCGCAGCTCGGCCGCGTCACGCTGATCGACGCCCGCGCGCCGGAGCGCTACCGTGGCGATGTCGAGCCGCTCGATCCCGTCGCCGGCCACATCCCCGGTGCGCTGAACCGGCCGTTCACCGCCAACCTGGGCGCGGACGGCCGCTTCCAGGCGCCCGAGGCCCTGCGGGCTGCGTTCGCGCCGCTGCTGGGCGCGGGCGAGGTCGTCCACCAGTGCGGCTCGGGCGTCACGGCCTGCCACAACCTGCTGGCCATGGAGATCGCCGGTCTGCCGGCGGCCACGCTCTATGCCGGCTCGTGGAGCGAGTGGTGCCGCGACGGGCGCCGGCCGGTGGCGCGGGGCTGAACGCGGGCTGCGGCCTTCTTGACGATCCTCAAGTCGGCCTCGCGGCGGGCGCGCATCATGGGGCCCTCTTCAGGAGGTACACCATGTACACATGCATTCTGGTTCCGACCGATGGATCCGACATCACCGCCAAGGCGGTCGACAGCGCCATCACGCTGGCCAAGACCTTCGGCGCGAAGCTCGTGACGCTGGCGGTCAAGGAGCCGTTCCCCTACAGCGCCATTTCCGAGATGCAGCCCATCCCGCCGCAGGAGTTCTTCGACGCGCAGGACCGCATCGCCAACAAGCACATCGAGCAGGTCAAGGCGCTGTGCGCGGCCAGCGGCGTGGCCTGCACGGCAGCGACGGTCGAGGCCGTGCACCCGTGGGAGGCCGTGATCGACTTCGGCAAGGAACAGGGCGCCGACCTGATCGTGATGGCCTCGCACGGCCGGCGCGGCATGGCGGCGCTGTTGCTTGGCAGCGAGACGCAGAAGGTGCTCACGCACAGCACCGTGCCGGTGCTCGTGGTGCGCTGACCCGCTGCGGGTTCAGTCGTCGTCGCCGCCGAGCAGTCCGCCCAGCAGGCTGCCGCCGGCGAGGCCGCCCAGCACGGAACCCTCTTCGCGCGAGCCGCCGTTCTGCGGGGCTGCTGCGAAGATGCGGCTGGCCAGGCGCGAGAACGGCAGGCTCTGCATCCACACCGTGCCCGGGCCGGTGACCTTGGCGAAGAACAGGCCCTCGCCGCCGAACAGCGCCGTCTTGATCTTGCCGACGTACTGGATCTCGAAGTTGACGTTCGGCGTCAGCGCGACGATGCAGCCGGTGTCGATGAGCAGCGTCTCGCCGTGGCGCAGCTCGCGGCGCGCGATGGTGCCGCCGGCGTGCACGAAGGCCATGCCGTCGCCGTCGAGCTTCTGCATGATGAAGCCCTCGCCGCCGAAGAAGCCCACCGACAGCTTCTGCTGGAAGTGGATGCCCAGCGACACGCCGCGTGCCGCGCACAGGAAGGCGTCCTTCTGGCAGATCAGCGTACCGCCGAGCTGGCGCAGGTCCATCGGCAGGATCTTGCCGGGGTAGGGCGCGGCGAACGCCACGCGCTGCTTGCTGCTGGCGTGGTTGGTGTAGACCGTGGTGAACAGCGACTCGCCGGTGATCAGCCGCTTGCCCGCGCCGAGCAGCTTGCCCATGAAGCCGCCGCCGGCCTGCTTGCCGCCGTCGCCGAAGACGGTGTCCATGCCGATGCCGCCTTCCATGAACATCAGGCTGCCGGCCTCGCCGATGGCCGCTTCGCCGGGATCGAGCTCGATCTCGACGAACTGCATCTCGGCGCCCTTGATCTCGTAGTCGATCGCGTCCATCGCGGTCGGTGCGCCGGAGGCACCCGCGGGCGCCGGGGACGCGCCGGAGAAGGAATCGAAGAGGGACATGCGCGTGTCGTGGGTGGTGAAGAGGAGCGCCGATTTTCGCCCGACTCCCCCCGCCCCGGTCAACGCTTCAGGGGCGCGCGCAGCCGCTCGAACGCGGATGGCGCCACGTACTGCAGCACGGGCTTGGCACGCGCCTGCGGATCGAGCGCGATCACCACGCCCTGCGCGGGGTAGAGCAGGTGCACCGTGCCGTCCTTGGTGGTCAGGCGCTCGGGTGCGGGGCCGAAACGCTCGATGGCGGCCGCCTCGTCGAAGCGTGCGGCGGGCAGGAAGACCAGCCCGGCCAGCGGGGCCGCCAGCGCGGCGGCCTGGTCTTGCGGGGCCAGCGTCAGGCGCCAGGTGCCGCTGGGCTGCGGCTCGCGGTGGGTGGCGCGTTCGGACCAGGCCTGGAGCGTGGCAGTGTCGGCCGCGCCGGTCAGCACCACCTTGCCTTGCACGAAGCCGGCGCGGATGTTCTCCAGATAGCCCTCCAGCGTGAAGACGCCTTGCGGATCGCGCACGAGGGCCAGCTCCAGCTTCTCGTCGGGCCAGCGTGTGGCGACCTGCTGCAGCGTGCCGTGGCCGAGGTCCAGGCCGAAGACCAGGCTGCTGCCGTCCGGGCGGCGCTCGATCTGCCAGGGCAGTCCGGCCAGCGGTGCTGCGGCCATGGCGGCGGGTCCGGAGGCGCCCCGGAAGGTCTGCCAGATCCAGGGCGCGACCAGTGCGATCACGAGGAAGGTCAGTGTGCCGATGAGCAGCAGGGCGACGATGCGCCCGGTACCGAGCCGGGCATTGGGTTCATTCGATGGCATGGTTTCGAGCATACCCGGGACTCCGCCACAATCGCTGGCATGACCGGACACCTGATGATTCTGACGGGCGCGTCGCGCGGATTGGGGTTGGCGATGGCCCGCCAGTGGCTGCAGACGCCGGACCGGCTGCTGATCGCGCTGGCACGTCACCCGGACGCCCGTCTGGCCGACTGGGCGCAGCAGCATGGCAGCCGCTGCCTGTCCTGGGCGCTGGATCTGGCCGATGCGCCCGCGGCGGCACAGGCGCTGTCCGACTGGCTGGCCACGCAGCCCGCCGACGCCTTTGCCAGCGCCACGCTGCTCAACAACGCCGGTGTGCTGTCGCCGCTCGGACCGATCGGGGCGAGCGGCGCCGCCGAGCTGTCGAACGCGCTGCGGGTCGGGCTGGAGGCGCCGCTGCTGCTCACGGCGGCATTCCTGCGCGGCACCGAGGGCTGGTCGGCGCGGCAGGCGGGCGCGGTGAAGGTGCTGAATGTCTCGTCCGGGCTGGGCCGCCGGGCGATGGCCGGCAGCGCGGCCTACTGTGCCGCCAAGGCCGGCATGGACCACTTCACCCGCGCCGTGGCCCTCGAAGAGGCGCAGCGTCCGCACCCGGCGCGCATCGTCTCGCTGGCACCGGGCGTGGTCGACACCGACATGCAGGTGCAGCTGCGGGCAGGCGATCCGGCGGCGTTTCCGGACCGCCTGCGCTTCGTGCAGCTGAAGGACACGGGGCTGCTCGACAGCGCCGAGGCCGCAGCGGCCAAGGTGCTGGCCTGGCTCGACCGTGCCGATTTCGGCGTGCAGCCCATCGCCGACGTGCGCGAGGGGTGATGCGGTCGGCGGTCAGGTCTCGAAGTCGATGCAGCCGTCCACGCTGGCCTTCAGCGAGGCATAGAACGCGCCCGAGAAGATCATCGCGCCAGGCAGCACGAGCAGCATGGCGGCCTGCCCCAGGCCGAGTGCGGCCATCAGGCCACCGAGCAGCAGCGACAGCACCAGATCGGCCAGCACCCAGCAGAGACCGTAGACGACGAAGGCGCCGAGGTTGTGCCAGCTGGCGGTCGCGCTGACGAACAGCGCCTTGCCCAGGCTGGCGCCCGTGCGCACGATGATGACCGGGGCGTGCCAGATCGTCAGCACCAGCGGCAGCAGCAGCACGGCGCGCAGCACCATGCCTTCCTGCAGGGCGGTGATGGCGTCCAGCGTGGCCTCGGCCGTGGTGTCGTTGTCGCGCATGACGGCCCATGCGTCCGTCATGCCGGGGTCGAGCGCGTCCGCCAGCAGCAGCATCATGAACGTGGCGGCCGCATTCACGCCGCCCAGCCGCAGCAGTGTCGGGCGCGCTGCCGAGCGCAGGGGACCGATCAGGTGGGAGGGCATCGGCCGGCCGCCCGCCTGCACGGCTGCAGCGGCGTCCACCCAGCCGGCGGTCAGCGACGGCAGCAGCACGGCCACCAGCAGCGGCCCGACCCAGGGCAGGCCGAGGAACAGCGCCAGACCGAAGGCCATCATGCCGAACAGGCCGGCCAGCCCGAGCGTCTGCTGGCGTGCCAGCCGCACGCCGCTCAGCATCCATTGCAGGCCATCCCGCGGCGTTGCGACGCGTAATTTCATGGTGCCTTCATCGTGTGTGGTGCCTCAGCGCACCCAGTGCCAGGGATGGGCGACCCGCTCGCGCAGCACGCGCTCGAAGTGGGTGGGATCGTGGGGCTGGAGCATGCTGGCTTCGCGCGGCAGGTGGAAGTCCCACAGGCGCGAGGTCCAGAAGCGCAGCGCGCCGGCGCGCAGCATCGCCGGCAGCAGGCGCAGCTCGTCGGCGCTCATCGGGCACTCGGCGTCGTAGGCGGCGACCATGGCGCTGGCCCGCTGCTCGTCGAGGGGCCGGTGTCGAGGTCGATGCACCAGTCGTTCAGGCACACCGCGAGGTCGAACAGCCAGGTGTCGACGCCCGCGAAGTAGAAGTCGAAGAAGCCGGTCAGCTTCTCGTGGCCGGGCAGGCCGTCGAACATCACGTTGTCGCGGAACAGGTCGGCGTGGACCGGGCCGCGTGGCAGCGCCTGGTAGGCGGCGGTGTCGGCGAGGTGGCGCTGGAAGGCGAGCTCGTCCTCGATGAGCGCGCGCGCGCTGGCGTCCATGTGGGGCACGACCACCGGCACCGTCTCGATCCACCACGGCAGTCCGCGCAGGTTGGGCTGGTGGCGCGGATAGTCGCGCCCGGCCAGGTGCATGCGCGCGAGCATCTGCCCGACCTGCTGGCAGTGCCAGATCGACGGCGCGAGCTGGTGGCCACCCGAGAGCTTGTTGACCAGCGCCGCAGGCTTGCCGCAGACGCTGTGCAGGATCTCGCCACGGGCGTCCGCCTGCGGATCGGGCACCGGGATGCCGCGTGCGGCCAGGTGCTTCATCAGGTGCAGGTAGAACGGCAGCTGCTCGGACGTCAGCCGCTCGAACAGCGTCAGCACCCACTGCTGGTCGCGGTCGGTGGTGACGAAGTAGTTGGTGTTCTCGATGCCGGAGGTGATGCCGCGCAGCGCGGTGACCGATCCCAGACCCAGACGTTCGACGAGCGCGTTGGCCGCGTCGAGGGAGACTTCAGTGAAAACAGCCATCGGCAACAGGGAGCAAGAGTCAGAAGGAGCGGCGAGACCAAGGACGCATTGTAGGTGGCGGGCACCGGACGATCGCTGACAATCTCCCCATGAACCTGCCCGCCGCCGCCACTTCCGCGCCCGCCGACCGCCCCACGATGCTGCTGGTGGACGGATCGAGCTACCTCTACCGCGCCTTCCATGCGATGCCCGACCTGCGCAACGCCGAAGGCGCGCCGACCGGGGCGGTCTACGGGCTGATCAACATGCTGCGCCGCCTGCGCGAGCAGATTCCGTCCGAGCACGCGGTCTGCGTCTTCGACGCCAAGGGCCCGACCTTCCGCAACGCGTGGTACGACCAGTACAAGGCCCACCGCCCGCCGATGCCCGACGACCTGCGGCTGCAGATCGAGCCGATCCACGAGGTCGTGCGGCTGATGGGCTGGCCGGTGCTGGAGGTGCCGGGCATCGAGGCGGACGACGCGATCGGGACGCTGTGCAAGGTGGCGGTCGAGCGGGGGCACCGCGTCGTTGTCTCCACCGGCGACAAGGACCTGGCCCAGCTCGTCAACGAACACGTCACGCTCATCAACACGATGACGAACGAGACGCTGGACATCCCTGGTGTCGTCGCCAAGTTCGGTGTGCCACCCGAGCGGATCATCGACTACCTGACGCTGATCGGCGACGCGGTGGACAACGTGCCCGGCGTCGAGAAGGTGGGGCCGAAGACGGCGGTGAAGTGGCTGACCGAACACGGCTCGCTCGATGGCGTGATGGCGGCTGCGGTGTCGATCAAGGGTGTCGCGGGCGAGAACCTGCGCAAGGCGCTCGACTGGCTGCCGATGGGCCGCCGGCTCATCACCGTCAAGCTCGACTGCGACCTCGCGCCGCACATCGCCGACTGGCCGGTGATGGACACGCTGGCGCTGCGTCCGCTGGACAAGCCGGGGCTGCTGGACTTCTACATCCGCTACGGCTTCAAGAGCTGGCGCTTCGAGCTGGAGAAGGAGCTGCTGGCGGTCGCCAACGCGGCGGCGCAGGCGGCGGCCCAGGCCACCGCACCCAAGCCGATCGGCCACATGGACGACCTGTTTGCCGACCCGCCGCCCGAGGTCGACACCGCCGCCGCCGCGCTGCCCGAGACCGGCCGCTACGACACCGTGCTGACCCGCGAGGCGCTCGACGGCTGGCTGGCGACGATCCGCGGCGCCGAGCTGGTCGCCCTCGACACCGAGACCGATTCGCTCGATCCGATGCGCGCCCGCATCGTCGGCCTGAGTTTCGCGGTGCGGCCGCACGAGGCCTGCTACATCCCGCTGGCGCACGACTACGCCGGCGCGCCGACCCAGCTGCCGCTGGACGAGGTGCTGGCGCTGCTCACGCCGTGGCTGGAGGATGCTGGCGCGGCCAAGGTCGGCCAGAACATCAAGTACGACACCCATGTCTTCGCCAACCACGGCATCGCGGTGCGCGGTTATGCCCACGACACCATGCTCGAAAGCTACGTGCTCGAAGCCCACAAGCCGCACGGGCTGGAAAGCCTCGCCCAGCGCCACCTCGGCCGCAGCGGGCTGAGCTACGAGGACCTGTGCGGCAAGGGGGTGCACCAGATCCCGTTCAGCCAGGTCGATGTCGAGCGCGCGGCGCGTTATTCGGGCGAGGACAGCGAGATGACGCTGCAGGTCCACCAGACGCTGTGGCCCGACCTGACCGCGCCCGACCACGCCGGGATGCGCCATGTCTACGCACACATCGAGATGCCCACGTCGGTCGTGCTCGCGCGCATGGAGCGCCACGGCGTGCTGCTCGATGCGTCCTTGCTGGCGCGGCAGAGCCAGGAGCTCTCCGAGCGCCTGGTCGTGCTGGAAGCCAAGGCGCATGAACTCGCCGGGCAGCCCTTCAACCTCGGCAGCCCGAAGCAGCTCGGCGAGATCCTGTTCGTCCAGCAGGGCCTGCCGGTGAAGAAGAAGACCGCGTCCGGCGCACCGAGCACGGATGAAGCGGTGCTGCAGGAGCTCGCCGCCGACTACCCGCTGCCGGCCTGCCTGCTCGAATACCGCGGTCTGGCCAAGCTCAAGAGCACCTACACCGACAAGCTGCCGCTGATGGTCAACGCGGTCACGGGCCGCATCCACACCAACTACGCGCAGGCGGTGGCGGTGACCGGGCGGCTGGCGAGCAACGAGCCGAACCTGCAGAACATCCCGATCCGCACTGCCGAAGGCCGCCGCGTGCGCGAAGCCTTCATCGCCCCGCCCGGCCACCGGCTGGTGAGCGCCGACTATTCGCAGATCGAGCTGCGCATCATGGCGCACCTGTCGGACGACCCGGCCCTGCTGCGCGCCTTCGCCGACGGGCATGACGTGCACCGGGCCACCGCGAGCGAGGTGTTCGGCGTGCCGCTGGCGGAGGTGAGTGCCGAGCAGCGCCGCTACGCCAAGACGATCAACTTCGGGCTGATCTACGGCATGGGCGCGTTCGGGCTGGCGCAGAGCCTCGGGATCGAGCCCAAGGCGGCGCGGGACTACATCGAGCGCTACTTCGCGCGCTACCCCGGCGTGAAGCGCTACATGGACGAGACGCGGGTGCTGGCTGCCGGGCAGGGCTACGTCGAGACCATCTTCGGCCGGCGCATCTACCTGATCGACATCCAGGGCGGCAGTGGCCCGCGCAAGGCCGCCGCCGAGCGTCAGGCGATCAACGCGCCGATGCAGGGCACGGCGTCCGACCTGATCAAGCTGGCGATGCTCGCCGTGCAGGACGCGCTGGACGCCGAGGGCCGCGCCACCCGCATGGTGATGCAGGTCCACGACGAACTGGTGCTGGAGGTGCCCGAGGCCGAGCTGGACTGGGCGCGCGAGGCGATCCCGCGGCTGATGGCGGGGGTGGCGGCGCTGAACGTGCCGCTGCTGGCCGAGGTGGGGGTCGGTCTCAACTGGGACGCAGCGCACTGAGCGTGCTCAGACGCCGCCTGGCCCGCTGCCAGAGGGTGTTCCGGGCGGCCAGAAAGGTGCGCACCCGGGCCAGCGCGTGGGCATCGACATGGTCGGTGTCCGGCAGGTTCGTCAGCGGCCGGTCGGGCAAGGCGTCGGACGCGTCATAAGGTGATCCGCCCATGCCGCAGTGCACGCCGGTGCCATCGAACCCCTCATTGCGGACCAGACTATGGCACGGGTAGAGCGTCATGCCGCCGTGCATGAACAGGCTCAGGTACCAGCGGATGAACCAGGAGTCGGCCTTGCCCGCGCGCTGGCGCTTCAGGATCGAGAAGTAGGGGACGGCGCCATCGATGTCGAATTGCCGACGCAGTGCCGATTGATCGACCAGCGTCTGGAACTCGCGCATGTCCGGATCGAAGCGGCGCCAGGCACGGTCCCAGGTGGCCCAGCCCCACGAGGAGGCCATCGGCATGAACACCGCATCACGGGCACTGCCGGTGTCCACCGGGTACATGTGCCCGGACACCTGCATCACGTGGGCATGGTCCCGGTAGTGGTGCAGCGACTGGTTCATGAACGCCAGAAACGTCGGCGCCAGCACCAGATCGTCCTCGACCACGATCACCCGGCCGTGTTCCTGCACGACCCGCGTCACGCCCGCGATCACCGAGTTGGCCAGACCACCGTTGCGCGGCGCTTCGACGACGACCTTGCGGGCGTGTGTCAGACCGTGGGCGATGCGCCGGACTTCTGCGACCACGCCCGCATCGGCAGCGTTTTTCGGACCGTCGCAGAACAGGTAGAGCGGGCTGTCCTGGAACTCGGGATTGCGCGCCAGCGACTGCAGGCAGCGCAGCGTGTGGTCCGGCCGGCGGTAGAGAAACAGCGCGATGGGGGCTGCTGCGAACGGCGCGGGTGTCGGTGGGCTTGGCGTCGCATCCGCCGCCAGGGGCGTGCATTCTGACGTGAGCGGCATCGGTGCTCGGCGCACAGACGTGGGTTTCGGGTGACCCGTCGTCAGGGGATTGGGCGAGTACAGCAGTGCGGTCATGGGTGCGCAGCGATGAAATCGATCTGATTTCTCGACCACTGGACACTGAAACTCAATATCCGATGGGGTGTTCGCTGCACTCTATCGGACAGGTCTTGTCCCCATGGCGCCCTACCGCCGCGAAAACCCCTTGTTCGGGGGGGTGGTACGGTATGGACCGTTGTCCGCCGTGAACTCTCGCCAGTATCTCGCCAGTACCCGGATACCCGCCCGGATCACGCGGCCCGCAAGGCGTCATGCAGCGCGATGTACTCCAGGGTCAGGCGGTGTTTCGGATCCAGGTGGACCATGGGCCGCGCCTGCTCGTGCGATTCCTTGACCTTGACCGTGGCGGACAGGTAGGGCTGCAGCACCGGCAGGCCTTCCGCGATCAGCTCCTCCACCACCTTGCGTGGCAGGCTGGCCCGTGCCTGGAACTGGTTGACGATGATGCCCTCGACCTGCAGCTTGCGGTTGTGGTCGGCCTGGATCTCCCGCACGTTCTCCAGCAGCGCGTAGAGCGCGCGGCGCGAGAAATCATCGCAGTCGAACGGCACCAGGCAGCGCTCGGCCGCGATCAGGGCCGAGCGGGTGTAAAAGTTCATCGCCGGCGGCGTGTCGATGTAGATGCGGTCGTAGCGGTCGGCGATCTCGTCCAGCGCGTCGCGCAGCTTGTAGATCTTGTAGCGCGATTCGAGCTTGCCTTGCAGTTCCTCCAGCACCGGGCTGGAGGGCATCACGTGCAGGTTCTCGAACGGGGTCGGCACCACGAATTCCGCCGTGCCGCGCGGATACAGGTTGAACCGCAGCGTCTGGTCGAAGAACCCGGCCAGATCGGCCGTCAGCGCGTCGGCCTGGTTGCCGAGCAGGTAGCGCGTGCTGTTGCCCTGGGCATCCAGATCGAGCACCAGCGTGCGCAGGCCCTGTTGCGCGCTGACGGCGGCCAGGTTGCAGGTGATGGTGGATTTTCCGACCCCCCCCTTTTGGTTGAAGACAACACGGCGCATGGGCTTGGTCCCGGAAGGTTGGTGTGACGAATCGATGGATTGTGCCCAGTCTCGCAGCCTTTTTCGCGTTGCATCATTGCGACGCTGCCTCCGGTGTGCGGCTTCGCTGGGCCCTGAAAATGCATCAAACTCCCCCGGTACCGGGGGCCCATGGTTTCGCCGGATCCGTCGATACTCATTCAGAATTGCACTTTTCTCATATCAAGGACAGGGTGGCAGTCCTCATGGCAATACAAGACATCTCGATCAAGTTCTCCGGTTACTGGAGCGAATACAACCGCGGGCTGATGCCGCGTCGGGCGGGTGTCTTCTGTGTCTACCGGGCGCATTTCAACGACCTGTCCAAAGCGACCACCATGCTGGAATTGCTCTATATCGGAGGCTCTCCCAATGTGCACGAGTGTCTGGCCGAGCACCGGCTGGCGGACCGGTGGCGGGCCTGCCTCGGTCCGGAGGAGAGCCTGTCGTTCAGCTTCGGCCCGGTGGCGCTGCCGGAGCTGGCCGCCTGCGAGACCGCGCTGGTGATGCGCCACCAGCCGCGCTGCAACGACGCGGTGCCGCAGGTCTTCCCTTTCGACAGCCTGTCGCTGAGACTCACCCACCGCACGCCCTTGCTGCACGGCCGCTTCTCGATCGGTGCCAGGTCGTCCGGCGTGATGCACCGCCTCAGCGGGCAATGGGTGCGCCGCGGACTCGACTTCCTTCGCCGCATCCAGCCGGGTTGAAGCGGGCGGTGGATCCGCAGCAACATGCAGACATGAAGTTTCAGTTTGTTTCCTCGCGAGTTGGCACTGAAGCCAGGAAAGTGTGATTTGATCGGTGCGTGATCTTGTTCACGCTCCATGACCAGAAACTGTCCTCACGATCTGCATCAGTATCCATGCCTGCCGATGACTTGTCGCCGTCGATACTGATCGAGCAATATGTGCAGCAATTGCGCAGCCAATGGATCGATCAATCCTTCGGGGATATTCGATTCTGGGGATTTGCCGTGGTGCGGCCGAATGACCAGAGTTTTGTCGTCGTGTCGGTGCAGGCGGACGGTGACCGCCTGGACCTGAGGCTGGTCCACGCAAGCCGGCAGGGCCGCGAGACCGTGCTGTCGATCTGGTCGCCGCGCGGGTTGCGGCTGGACTCCGGACGACTGGTGATCGCGCAGGCGGCCCGACTCTCGCTGGGCGACTGCGCAGCCTGGGCCGAGGACGACACGCACTACCGGATCCGGACGCCGCGTGGTGAGGGCAGTTTTTCCATGGAATCGACCCCGGCCCTGCGGCTGGGTTGCTGATCCTTGCCGTTCGAGGTTCCTCCATGCTTGCGCTGCACGCTGTTTCCCGGGCATTGCTGCCCTTGCTGGTCCTGCTCGGAGGCTGCGTCAGCCTCGACAGCGGCTCCGATGACGAACGTCTGCCGACCCAGCTCGCCGGCAAGGCCGAGGTGCTGGCTTCCACCGATGCCGACTACGCCCGCGCTGTCATCACCTCCGCGGTCAAGGCCGCCGGGGAGGGCGGCGTGGTCGAAGGCACGGTGATCCGCCTGAAGCAGGACGTGACCGTCTGGCGCATGTGGAGCGGCCCGACCAAGAAGAACGCCAGCGGACTCACCAACCGCATCGGCGGCTGGTGGGCCTACGACGCGCCCCAGGGCACGCAGGTCCAGTACCGCACCGCCTACGAGATCTGCAACGGCTGGAACGACCTGACCTGGGTCGCGAAGTGCACGCTCAAGGCGGGTGCCGTCGTGGTGATCGGGCCGGGGCAATCCGTGTCGGCCCAGACCTGCGGCGACGTGACCGGCGTGGAGAACTACCCCGCCAACCAGAAGGACTGGCAGACCTACGTCGACAAGCCCTGGACCCGTCCGACCGAGCTGGTCTGCCCGGCCGACACCGAGGACTACGCGGCCGACCCGGCCGACATCTCGAAGGCCAAGGCCGCGTCCTGACGCGGCTGCCTGGCGCTCAGTCCGGCGGATCGGCGTGCAGCCGGTCGCGTTGCCACAGGTCCGGGAACCACCGGATCCACAGCCCCGCCACCACCAGCACGCCGACCCCTCCCAGCAGCACCGAGCCGACCGGCCCGAGCAGCGCGGCGGTGGCGCCGGACTCGAACTCGCCGAGCTGGTTGCTGGCGCCGATGAAGATCGAGTTGACGGCGCTGACCCGGCCGCGCATGGCGTCGGGCGTGCCGAGCTGCACCAGCGTCTGGCGGATCACCATGCTGACCATGTCCGCCCCGCCCGAGGCCATCAGCGCCACCAGCGACAGCCAGAACGAGGTGGACAGCCCGAACACCAGCAGGCACAGGCCGAACACGGCCACCGTGCCGATCAGCGTGCGCCCGACGCGGCGCTCCAGCGGTCGGCGCGCCAGCCAGACCGACACCAGCAGCGCCCCGACCGCCGGGGCCGCGCGCAGCAGCCCCAGTCCCCACGGCCCTGTGTGCAGGATGTCCTTCGCGTACATCGGCAGCAGCGCGGTCGCGCCGCCGAGCAGCACGGCGAACAGGTCCAGCGACATCGCCCCCAGCATCACCGGCTGGCCGCGCAGGAAGTGGATCCCGGCGAAGACGCTGGCCCAGCTCGCCGGCTCGCGGGGCGACGGCGGCGTGGCATAGCGGATGCCCAGCGCCAGCACGCAGGCCAGCAGCAGAAAGCCGGTGCCGACCGCGTAGACCACGTCTGCCCCGGCGACATAGAGAAATCCGCCCAGCGCCGGCCCGCCGATGATCGCCACCTGTATGCCGCTGGAGCCGAGCGCCACCGCCTGCCCCAGCAGTGACGGTGGCACCAGCAGCGCCGGCAGCGCCTGGCTCGCCGGCATCTGGAAGGCCTTGGCCACGCCGAGCATGACCGACACCCCGAGGATCAGCGCCCGGGTCATCGCGCCGTGGTGCGTCGCCAGCGTCAGCGCCAGCGCCACGCCGGCTTGCAGCAGCGTCGCAGCCAGCATGGTGCGGCCGCGGTGGTGGCGGTCGGCGATGTGGCCGGCGGGCAGCGTCAGCAGCAGCCCCGGCAGGAACTGCGCGAGTCCGACCAGCCCGAGGTCCCAGGCGCTGCCGGTCAGGTCGTACATCTGCCAGCCCAGCGCCACCATCAGCATCTGCGCTGCCAGCTGTGCGCTCAGCCGGGTGCACCAGAAGTAGACGTAGGCGCGGTGGCCCAGCAGCGCGTTCATGTCCGGCCGCCGGTCATGAACGGAACAGCCGCGAGTACTGCGCCTCGTGCTGCGCCGAGAGGATGGCCAGCATCGGCGTGTGCGCCTGGCGGGCGCTGTCGGGCAGCGTCAGCGCGTGTTCGACCTCGGCGGGGATGGCATCGACCAGCGCGGCAAGGATGCGCTGACCGGCGCTCTGGCCGAGCGGAACCGCCTTGAGCGCGGCCTGCACCATGTTCTCGGCCCAGCCGAACGCATGCGCCAGCAACGCATCGCGCAACGGGGCTCCCGTGCGCTCGACCGCCAGCGCGAACGCCACCGGCCAGCTCGGCGCCGGCTTCAGCGCGGCGAGTTCGGCGATCCGCTGGTCGGGAAACGCCAGTTCCGCGTCCTGCGTGGCCAGCCAGGCGCCCAGCGAGCGGCCCATCTGCTCGGTCTGCTGGCGGAGCTCGCTGCTCTCGCGGGTCAGGCGGACCCAGTCGTTGAGTTCGGTGATGCGCTCGGCATCACGCTGGCGCCAGGCGGCGTGGGCGCGGGCGACGACGGCCAGGTCGGCCCGGGCCAGCGCCAGGTGGAGCTGGTCGACCAGCCAGGTGGCGGCGCTGGCCTCGTCGGACACCAGGCCCGCCTCGATCGCTGCCTCCAGCCCCTCTGAATAGCTGAACCCGCCCACCGGCAGCGCGGGCGACGCCAGCCACATCAGCTGCAACAGCGCCGACGGGGCGAGCGTCGGCGGCTTCGTGCGGACCCGCGGCATCAGTGGTCGTGGCCGCAGCCGGGGCCGTGGACATGCGGCACGTCGGCGGCGCGCACGGCGATGTTCAGCGGCTTGCCGCGCACGGGGGCGGCGACCGGGGCCGGGGCGTGCACATGGCCGTGGTGGCCGTGACCATGGTCATGGTCACCGTGGCCATGGCCGCCCGCGGCATAGGCACCGCCTTCGGGCTCGAACGCCGACCGCTCTTCGGTGACGATCAGGTGCATCTGGCGCAGCATGTCGGCCAGCACGTGGTCCGGCTCGAACTTGAGGTGGTCGGGCTGCAGTTCGAGCTGCACATGCCGGTTGCCCAGGTGGTAGGCGGCGCGCACGAGGTCGAACGGCGTGCCATGTTCGCTGCACGGGCGCACCACCAGCACCGGCTGAGGCGCCGCGACGACGCGCACCATCGAGCCGTCCTCGGCGATCAGCACGTCGCCGCCGCGCACCAGCGTGCCCCGCGGCAGGAAGACGCCGAGGTGGCGCCCGCTGCTGTCGGTCGCGTCGAAGCGGCTTTTCTGGCGCACGTCCCAGTCGAGTTCGACGGACGGGGCGCGCTTGAGCAGGACCTGTGCGAGGCCCTGGCCTTGGGGGAGAAGTTTGTTGACGGTCAGCATGACCTGCATTGGACCCGATTCGGCCGGCGCCGTGCAGGTCTTGCGACCACGCCGCCGAACGCCGTGCCAGGAGCAGGATACCGCGAAGCGAACGCAGGCGCGCTATGCTGGGTTCCCATGGCACTCGACACCCTTGACTTCCAGTCCGGCGACGCCCCCGTCGCCAGCCTCATCGTCCTGCACGGCCTCGGCGCCGACGGCAACGACTTCGTGCCCATCGCGCGCGAACTCGACCTGTCGGCGGTCGGCCCGGTGCGCTTCGTGTTTCCGCATGCGCCGATCCGGCCGGTCACCGTCAATGGCGGCATGCAGATGCGCGCCTGGTACGACCTCTACACCCCCGAGCTGGTGCGCCGCGAGGACGAGGTCGGCCTGCGTGCCTCGGTGGCCGACGTGCAGGCACTGATCGACCGCGAGGTCGCGCTCGGCATCCCGCCCGAGCGTGTCGTGCTGATGGGCTTCTCGCAGGGCTGCGCGATGGCGCTGCTGGCCGGTCTGCGCGCGCCTCAGCGGCTGGCGGGCATCGCGGGCCTGTCCGGCTACCTGCCCCTGGCGGCGACCACCGCGGCCGAGCGCAGCGCCGCCAACCGGGACGTGCCGGTGTTCCTGGCGCATGGCCGCTTCGATCCGGTCGTCGTGCCTGCGCGCGGGGTGGCTTCGCGCGATGCGCTGCTGGCGCTCGGCTACGGCGTCGAGTGGCACGACTACCCGATGGAGCACTCGGTCTGCATGGAAGAGGTCGAGGACCTCAACGTCTGGCTGCTGCAGGTGCTGGGTGCGCCGATCGCCTGATCTGATCCAGGGCAAGATACGGTCACCCGGGGAGCACCACCCGCGGAGCGAGGCGCCCATACTCGACACCGCACCCACCTGACCCGGGTGCGCGGAGGTGTTGACCATGGCGACGATCCCGAAGACCCGGCTGAAGCGGTCCCTGGCCCGGGTGGCGGCAGCGACGCTGACAGCGACCGCTGCGCTGCTGCTGGGTGGCTGCAGCGTGGAATGGATGAACCTGCAACCTGCGCGCGAGATGGCCGAGCAGGCGAAGCCGCCCGGCGAGGTCTATGCCGGCTGGCGCGTCTACCAGGACAAGTGCGCGCAGTGCCACGGCGCCGAGCCGCTGGGCACCGCGCGGGCGCCGAACCTGGTGATCCGCCTGCGGGACGTCGGGCCGCAGCGCTTCGCCAGCCTCGTGCTCACCCGTTACGATTTCAGCCTGCCCGGGATGCCGCCGCGCAGCGACGCGCCGGTCCCGGATGCGCTGATCGACGAGGTGGTGGCGCGCCAGGCCGGTGACATCGCCATGCCGGCGTGGCAGGGCGAGCCGCGGGTCAACGCCCACATCATGGACCTGTACGCTTACCTCTCGGCCCGCGCCCAGGGCACCCAAGGCCCCGGCCGTCCGACGCCGTAGCCCTCGACGCTCAGGGCACCAGCACCAGCAGCCAGTTCACCAGCATTCGTGCATCGCCCTCGCTGATCGCGGTGGCGTTCGGCGGCATCGCGGTGGCGCCGGTCTTGCCGGTCCAGTGGCGCGACTGCGGGCTGGAGCCGGTCATCACGGTCTGCGTCAGCCGGTCCGAGGCGCCGGGATCGTCCCGGTACTTCAGCGCGATCTCGCGCCACGCCGGGGCAATCGGTGGCAGACCGTCGGCACGCCTCGCCGCAGGCAGCACGCTGTGGCAGGCCATGCAGCCGCTGTCGGTGGCGAGCTTGAGCAGCGCGGCATCGTTCTCGGCCGGCGTGGCCTGGACGGACCAGGAGCTGGTGGCGATCAGCAAGGACAGGGCAGTGCGGGGAATGGCGTGCATGGCAAGAACTTTCTCGGAGCAGAGGAACCAGACGCAGCCTAGGCGGATGGCGCCACATGCGTCTTGACCGATATCAGGTCCGGGTGCCATGCTGGCCAGCACCGGCCACGGCCGGTGCGCCGCCGCTCAGCCCAGCAGCCGGATCGCCAGCCGCTCGTGCCACGACCGGGCCTGCCAGACCGCCAGTGCGTTGTCGGCGAACTGCGCGCCGATCTCGGTCATGCGGTAGTAGCGCAGACCTTCGAAGCCGGCCGGGTTGTCGTACTCGGCGACCAGCCCGTAGTCGTGCAGCGGTCGGAAGGCGGACATCAGCCGCGCGCCATCGAGCACGCAGTTCCGCGTCTCCGCGTCCATGACGACGATGACCCTGCCCCGGCGCAGGGCGGCCAGCGCGTCGACGAATTCGCTGAGGTTGAGGATGATGGAGCGGGTGGGCGAGGTGGTGGTCATGCTGCGGGCGGCCTTTCGGTGCGGTTGGCAGCCATCAGCGATCGACCTGGCCGGGGGGCGGGCCACCTGCCGCAGCTGCGGCGTCCACGATAGTCGGACCGCGCGGGCGTTGACAGCAGGAAATGCCGCCCCTTTGCCGGCTTCAAGGGATTGCGCACGCATGCACGCGTGCGCAGTGCCCGTCAGAACAGGAAGTAGCGCTGCCCCATCGGCAGACTCGTCGCCGGCTCGCACGTCAGCAACTGCCCGTCCGCCCGCACCTGGTAGGTCTGCGCGTCGATCTCCATCACCGGCAGGTAATGGTTGTGCACCATGTCGGTCTTCTTCACCGTGCGGCAGCCCTTCACCGCGGCCAGCGTCTTGCGCAGCCCGTACGCCGCGCCTACGCCACCCGCGAGCGCCGACTGGCTGACGAAGCTCAGCGACGTGCGCGTGAGCGCGCCGCCGTACGAGCCGAACATCGGCCGGTAATGCACCGGCTGCGGCGTCGGGATCGAGGCGTTCGGGTCGCCCATCGCGGCCATCGCGATGAAGCCGCCCTTGAGCACGAGGCTCGGCTTCACCCCGAAGAACGCCGGCCGCCAGAACACCAGATCCGCCCACTTGCCGACCTCGACCGAGCCGACCTCGTGGCTCACGCCGTGGGTGATCGCGGGATTGATGGTGAGCTTGGCGAGGTAGCGCTTGATGCGGGCGTTGTCGTTTCGGTCGGTGTCGCCGGGCAGCTTGCCGCGCTGCGACTTCATCTTGTGCGCCGTCTGCCAGCAGCGGATCAGCACCTCGCCGACGCGGCCCATCGCCTGCGAGTCGGACGAGAACATGCTGATCGCGCCCAGGTCGTGCAGGATGTCCTCGGCGGCGATCGTCTCGCGGCGGATGCGCGATTCGGCAAACGCCAGGTCTTCGGCCAGCGACGCATCCAGGTGGTGACACACCATGAGCATGTCGAGGTGCTCGTCCAGCGTGTTGATCGTGTACGGCCGCGTCGGGTTGGTGGACGAGGGCAGCACGTTCGCCTCGCCGACCACCTTCATGATGTCGGGTGCGTGGCCGCCGCCCGCGCCTTCGGTGTGGAAGCTGTGGATGGTGCGGCCCTTGAAGGCTGCGACCGTGTCCTCGACGAAGCCGGACTCGTTGAGCGTGTCGGTGTGGATCGCGACCTGCGTGTCCGTCTCTTCGGCCACGCCCAGGCAGCAGTCGATCGCCGCGGGCGTCGTGCCCCAGTCCTCGTGCAGCTTCAGGCCGATGGCGCCGGCCTCGACCTGCTGGCGCAGGGCTTCCGGGCGGCTGGCGTTGCCCTTGCCGAGGAAGCCGATGTTCATCGCGAAGGCGTCGGCCGCCTGCAGCATCCGGGCGATGTTCTCGGGACCGGGGGTACAGGTGGTCGCGAACGTGCCGGTCGCCGGGCCCGTGCCGCCGCCGATCATCGTGGTGACGCCGGAGGTCAGCGCCTCCTCGATCTGCTGCGGGCAGATGAAGTGGATGTGGCTGTCGATCGCGCCGGCCGTGACGATCATGCCCTCGGCGGCGATCACCTCGGTGCCAGGGCCGATGACGATGTCCACGCCGGGCTGCACGTCCGGGTTGCCCGCCTTGCCGATGGCGCAGATGCGGTGGCCGCGCAGGCCGATGTCCGCCTTGACGATGCCCCAGTGGTCGAGGATCAGCGCGTTGGTGATGACGCAGTCGACCGCGTCACCCGGGCCGGGGCCGTTCGGGCGCTGGCTCTGGCCCATGCCGTCGCGGATGGTCTTGCCGCCGCCGAACTTGACTTCCTCGCCGTAGCCGCCGGCCCGCAAGGTCAGGTCCTGTTCGACTTCGAGGATCAGGTCGGTGTCGGCCAGTCGCAGGCGGTCGCCCACCGTCGGGCCGAACATCTCGGCATACGCACGTCTCGGAAACGTTGCAGATGAAGTCGCCATGCTCAGAGTGCTCCCTGCACGAGGCCGCGGAAGCCCCACACCTGCCGGTCCCCGGCGAAATCGACCAGTTCGATCGTGCGCTGCTGGCCGGGCTCGAACCGCACCGCCAAGCCGCTGGCGATGTTGAGCCGCATGCCGTGGGCGGCGGCGCGGTCGAAGCGCAGGCCGGCGTTGGTCTCGGCGAAGTGGTAGTGCGAGCCGACCTGGACCGGTCGGTCGCTGGCGTTCTCGACCACCAGGGTCAGCGTGCGCCGGCCGGGGTTGAGGGCGTGTTCGCCGTCGTCGGTGAAGAGTTCTCCGGGGATCATCGGGTCACCTCGCGGTCATTTCTGGCGCGTGAACCACATCGCGGCGGCCACGCCGGCGACGAGCAGGAGGCCGACCGTGTCGGTCGAATGCCAGTGCGAAGCCCCGGGCAGGCCGTGGCCTTCGTGGGCGAGGGCGGTGCCAGAGAGTGCCGTCAGGGTCAGCAGCGAGGCGGCGAGGCGGAGGGTGTGCTTCATGTTGGTGCGTCGCGTGGTGCGATTCAGGCAATGGGTTGGTGCACGGTCACCAGCTTGGTGCCATCGGGGAAGGTGGCCTCGACCTGGATTTCGGGAATCATCTCGGCGATCCCGTCCATCACGTCCGCGCGGCGCAGGACGGTCTTGCCGTCGCTCATCAGCGCGGCCACGGTCTTGCCGTCGCGGGCGCCTTCCATGATGGCGGCGGTGATCAGCGCGATCGCTTCCGGGTAGTTGAGCTTCAGTCCGCGGGCCATGCGGCGCTCGGCCAGCAGCGCAGCGGTGAAGATCAGGAGCTTGTCTTTCTCGCGGGGGGTGAGTTCCATGGCGGGACGGTGTTGGGCTGGTGCGTTTCTTGAGTGCGAGAGCGGCATGACCACTGCCGCCGGAGATTCAGCGATCTTGCCAGTACAGGCAGATTTCGGGCCAGCCCCTGCAAACCCGGAGGGTCGCATCGGTACCTCTGCCGAGCCCGTGCAGCGGGTCATCAAGATCCGCCGCGACTACAACACCTGGGTGGCCAGCGAGACGCTGGAGGACTACGCGCTGCGTTTCGCGCCGCGCAGCGCCCGCCGCTGGAGCATCGGCCGCGTGGCCAACACGGCGCTCGGTGGGGCGTCGTCGTTCCTGGTGCTGGAGGCCGTGGGCGCGATGCTGCTGGTGCGCCATGGGTTCACGAACGCGGCGCTGGCCATCCTGGCGACGGGGCTGGTGATCTTCCTGGCGGGCCTGCCGATCAGCGTCTACGCGGCACGCCACGGCGTGGACATGGACCTGCTGACCCGCGGCGCCGGCTTCGGCTACATCGGCTCGACCATCACTTCGCTCATCTACGCGAGCTTCACTTTCCTCTTCTTTGCCCTCGAAGCGGCCGTGATGGCCTACGCGCTGGAGCTGGCCTTCGACATTCCTCCGGCGTGGGGCTACCTCGTCTGCGCGGCCGTGGTGCTGCCGCTGGTGACGCATGGCGTGACGGTGATCAGCCGGCTGCAGGTCTGGACACAGCCGCTGTGGGCGGTGATGCTGGTGACGCCCTATGTGTTCGTGTTCCGCGAGAACCCGGGTGTGCTGGACGGGCTGGTCGGCTACGGCGGCGAGCGCGCGCTGACCGGGTTCGATCCGCTGGCCTTCGGCGCGGCGATGACGGTGGGCATCGCGCTGATCACGCAGATGGGCGAGCAGGCCGACTACCTGCGCTTCATGCCCGAGCGGACCCGGGAGAACCGGCTGCGCTGGTGGGCTGGCGTGCTGGCGGGCGGGCCGGGCTGGGTGGTGCCGGGCGTGCTGAAAATGCTGGGGGGCGCGCTGCTGGCCTTCCTCACCATCGGCCACAGCGTGCCGGTCGAGCGCGCGGTCGACCCGACCCAGATGTACCTGACCGCCTACGAGCTGGTCTTCGCGCACTACGACTGGGCGGTGGCGGCCACGGCGCTGTTCGTCGTCGTCTCGCAGCTCAAGATCAACGTCACCAACGCCTATGCGGGCTCGCTGGCCTGGTCGAACTTCTTCTCGCGCGTGACGCACAGCCACCCGGGGCGCGTGGTCTGGGTGGCGTTCAACACCGGCATCGCGCTGATGCTGATGGAGCTGGACGTGTTCCAGGCGCTGGGCCATGTGCTGGGCCTGTACGCCAACATCGCCATCAGCTGGATGATGGCCGTGGTGGCCGATCTGGTCATCAACAAGCCGCTGGGGCTGAGTCCGAAGGGGATCGAGTTCCGCCGTGCCTGCCTGTGCGACATCAACCCGGTCGGCGTGGGGGCGATGGGCATCGCGTCGGCGGTGTCGGTGGCCGCGCACCTCGGCGTGTTCGGCGACATGGCGCAGGCCTGGTCGGCGCTGATCGCGCTGGCGACGGCGCTGGTGGCGTCGCCGCTGCTGGCGTGGTGGACGGGCGGGCGCTGGTATCTGGCGCAGCGCGTCGGCGTGCCGGACGACGCGCTGGGACAGGCGGGCCGCTACCGCCGTTACGCCACACCGACGCGCTGCACCATCTGCGAGCGCGACTACGAGGGCGAGGACATGGCGCACTGTCCGGCGTACGGGGGCGCGATCTGCTCGCTGTGCTGCACGCTGGACGCGCGCTGCCACGACCTGTGCAAGGTGCCCGAGGCCAGCCTGTCGGCGCAGTGGTCGGCGGTGCTGCGCTGGGTCTTGCCGCGGATGGTGTGGCCCTATCTGGACAAGGGGCTCGCCCACTACCTGCTGCTGATGCTGGTGGCCGCGCCGCTGCTGGGCGGGCTGGCGGTGGCGCGGCGCGAGCTGGCGCTGCCGACGCTGGCGCTGGTGGCCGGGGTCGTCGCCTGGTGGCTGGTGCTGGCGCACAAGAGCCGCCAGGTCGCGCAGGAGGAAGCCAACCGCCAGACCCAGGCGCTGCGCCGCGAGATCGAATCGCACCGGCAGACCGACCTGCAGCTCCAGCAGGCCAAGCGCCAGGCCGACGCCGCCAACCAGGCCAAGAGCCGCTACATCACCACCATCAGCCACGAGCTGCGCACGCCGCTCAACTCCATCCTCGGCTACGCGCAGCTGCTGGAGGACGACGAGGCGATGCCGCCTGCGCGCCGGCAGGCCGTGCGCGTGATCCGCCGCGGCGGCGACCACCTGCTCACGCTGATCGAGGGCACGCTCGACATCGCCCGCATCGAGAGCGGCAAGCTGCGGCTGGAGGTGCGCCCGATGCGCTTCGCCGACACGATGGACGAAGTCGCCCGGCTGTTCGAGCTGCAGGCCGCCGCCAAGGGCATCGCCTTTCGCTGCGAGTTCTCCAGCCTGGGCGATGCGGCGGGCGTGCCGGCCTGCGTGCGCGCCGACGAGAAGCGGCTGCGCCAGATCCTGATCAACATCGTCGGCAACGCGATCAAGTTCACCCGCGAGGGCAGCGTGGTGCTGCGGCTGCACCACGCCCGCGAGATCGCGCGCTTCGAGGTCATCGACTCCGGCCCCGGCATGACACCGGAGGAGCTGGCGCGCATCTTCGAGCCCTTCGAGCGCGGCTCGGCCACGGGTGGCGCGGTGACCGGCGGCGCGGGCCTGGGCCTGACGATCAGCAAGATGCTCACCGACCTGATGGGCGGCGAGCTGACGGTGGAGAGCACGCCCGGCGTCGGCACCACCTTCCGGCTGCGCCTGTTCCTGCCCGAGGTGCGCGGCGCGCTGGTCGCGCAGGCCGTGGCCCGCCGCCGGCGCACCGGCTACACCGGCCCGCGCCAGTGCGTGCTCGTGGTCGACAACGAGGAGGTCGACCGCGGGCTGCTCGTCAGTCTGCTGCAACCGCTGGGCTTCACCATCCGGCAGGCGGCCAGCGGCGAGGCGTGTCTGGCGCTGATGGCCGCGCTGCAGGACGGCAGCGACCCCGGACCGGCGCCGGACGCCCTCTTCATGGACCTGGCCATGCCCGGCATCGATGGCTGGGAGACCCTGCGGCGGCTGCGGGCCGCCGGGCAGGGCCGGCTGCCGACGGCCATCGTCTCGGCCAATGCCTTCGACAAGGGGCTCGACAACGATGTCGGCATCCAGCCGGCCGACTTCCTGGTCAAGCCGGTGCGGGTGGGCGAGCTGCTCGACTGGCTCGGCCGGCGGCTGGGGCTGCAGTGGATCGATGCGCCGGCCGCAGGTGCCGAGCCGGCGGCCGAGGCTGCGCCGCCGACGGCGACCATGCCGGATGCCGGACGGCTGCGCGCACTGCACGAGGCCGTCTCGATCGGCCATGTGCGCGGGGTGCTGCGGCTGCTCGATCGGCTCGATGCCGAACGGCCCGAATGCCGCGATTTTTCAGACCGGCTGCGCACGCTGGCGCGGCAGTTCCAACTGGATGCAATGAGCGGATTGCTCCGCAAGGCCCTCGATGAACCCACTGCCTGACTCTGATACCGACCGGACCGAACGTGCCGCCGACGTCGTGCTCATCGTCGATGACGTGCCCGACAACCTGGCCGTGCTGCACGATGCGCTGGACGAATCCGGCTACACCGTGCTGGTGGCGCTCGACGGTGTCACCGCGCTCGACCGGGCCGTGCGCGCGCAGCCGGACGTGATCCTGCTCGACGCGGTGATGCCCGGCATGGACGGCTTCGAAGTGGCCCGCCGTCTCAAGGCCGATCCTGCCACCGTGTCGATCCCGATCATCTTCATGACGGGGCTCACCGAGACCGAACACGTCGTGGCCGCCTTCGCGGCCGGTGGCTGCGACTACGTCACCAAGCCGATCCGCGCCCGCGAGGTCATCGCCCGCATCACCGCGCACACGCTGGCCGCCCGCGAGCAGCAGCAGGCCCGCAACGCGCTCGACGCCTTCGGCCATGCGACGCTGGTGGTGCGGCGTGCCGACGGCCGGCTGGTCTGGCAGACGGCGCTGGCGAGGCAGATGCTGGAGACGCACTTCCAGTCCGACGGCCGCCGTGCGCCGATGCCACTGCTGTCCTGGCTGCAGCACGAGACGGCGCGACTGGGCGCGATCGAGGGCCTGGTGCCCGGTTCGCCCTCGGTGACGCTGGAGACGGCCACCGGCCGGCGCCTGCGCTTCACGCTGCACGAGGCCACGGGGGACGGCGAGTGGATGCTGGTGCTGCGCGAGGCCGACGATGCCGCGGCGCTGGAGGCGCTGGCGCTGGCCTTCGGCCTCACGCCGCGCGAGGCCGAGGCGCTCTACTGGGTCGCCAAGGGCAAGACCAACCGCGACATCGGCGACATCGTCGGCGCCAGTCCCGCGACGGTGAAGAAGCACCTGGAGCACGTCTACGAGAAGCTCGGCGTCGAGACGCGCAACGCGGCGGCGGCGGTGGCGATGGCCCGGGTGCCGCAACTGGGGCGCTGAGCTGCGTGGCCGGTCAGGGCAGGTTCAGCGATCGGCCCTGCACCACGGTGTCCAGCGCCTTCCACAGCGGATTGCCCTCGGCGGGCACCATGTCCTGGCGGAAGTACCACCAGAAATAGCCGCCGATGAAGCGCGGCGACGGGGCGCGCATCGTGTAGTAGCGCTCCAGCATCCGGAGCTTGCGCGCCGGGTCGGTGGTGCCGATCTCGCCGAAGCCCAGCAGCGCGGTCGGGAAGAGCCGGCCCAGGCGCGCGAACACCGCTGGCCAGCGCGGCTGGCGTCCGCCGCAGTCGTCCTCGTAGTAGCTGAGCAGGACGTAGTCGATGCCCGTGCGCAGGCGCTCGGGCAGGTGGCGCTCCACCCAGGTGAACACCTCGTTGGCGGCGGGGGCACCACAGCCGACGTTGTAGTACAGCGTCAGCACGGTCGGTCGGCCGCGGGCCCGCACGAGATCGAAGGCGCCGGCGATCTTGCCGGCGACATCCTGGGGCGTGCCCAGCCACTCGCCGTTGACCTCGTTGCCGATTTCCCAGAGATCGACCGTCTCGCCCAGCGTGTCGAGGTACTCGCGGGTGCGGCGCAGATAGTCCTCGACGGACACGTCGCGCACGAATTGCGAGTCGAGGAGTTCGCCCATCACGTGGCTGACGGCATGGATGGCGCGGGTGGCGTCGCGGTAGTGCGCCGCCGGCATGTCGCTGTCGAACACGATCCGGGTCGTGGGCTTGCGCCCGAGGCGGCCCAGCGCCTCGACGGTGGCGTCCAGGTGGTCGATGCCGTCGATGGTCACGCCGTGGATCGGCGTGGCGGTGGCGCGTGGCAGGGCTGGCGCCGACCGGGCCTGCAGCAGCACGAGCAGCCCGCCGCAGAGGGCGCGGCGCGTCACAGCACGGCGGGGTCTGCCCACGTGTACCCCAGCGCCTCGATGCCTTCGATCACCGCCTTGAAGTCCTGCAGGCCCGGGCGCCGGAATCCCGGGCTCAGCCAGAACGGATGGAAGTAGAACGACGCGAAACCGTCGCGCACCACCTTGGCATTGGCCGCGTGCGCCAGCAGATCGGCCGCGAGCTGCGGCGTGCTGCCGCCCATCGCGGCGATGTCGAGGTCGTACTGGATGTTGCCCAGGTTCTCGGGCAGCACCTTGTTGCCGTAATGGTCCTGCCGGATCACGTAGGGGAAGAACTGGCCGACGGCGAAGTCCCGGTCCGGGTTGCGCGGGTCGAGGTCCGGGGTGTCCGACGTGTAATAGACCAGCCGTCCCCAGGTGACCGGGAAGCGCTGCCGGATGGCCGCGTAGGCCTTGGGCGAGGCCTGGTAGTGCGGCGCCTCGAAGGCAAAGGGCTTGTACACGCCCTGGCCCAGCTCCGCGAGCGCCCGGTCGACCCGCTCCAGCGCCCACGCGGTCGAGTCTTCGGCCACCGGCCGGTTGCGCGGCTTGTCCCAGAACTCGTAGTCGTCGCCGCTCACGCCGGTCGAGGGGTTGCGGGCCGTGGCGTACTGGTGGGTCCAGCCGTGGGCGACCACCCGCCCGCCGCGCGGGAGCATGTAGTCGAGTGCGGCCTTGAGGGAGGTCGCCTCGGCGAAGGGAATGTCGCGGGAGCTTCCCGGGTAGTAGACGCCCAGCGGGTCGCGCAGGTGCGGGATCACGGCAATCCCGAAGGGGATGCGGTGCGCCAGCAGCACGTCGGTGAGCTGGCGCGCATTGGCCGGCGCGACCAGTTCGCTCACGTCCTCGAAGCGCACCAGCGCCCGCTGGCGGGTGTCGGCCTTGACGCCCAGCATGTCGTGCAGCAGGTCGCACAGCACGAGGTAGCGGTCGTCCGGTCCGATGAAGGTCAGCGGCAGATCGGCCATGTACCAGAAGTTGCCCGAGCGCACGACGTAGGGCAGCTGCTCGCCGGTGGTCGGGTTGTCGATGTAGACCAGCGTCTGCACGCGCGCCGGGTCGGCGATGCGGACCACACCGAGGTCGGGGTCGGCCGTGATGACGCCGGTCGCCGCGTCGTAGCCGTAGAACTTGTGCAGCACCCGGCCCTTGTAGGCCACGTCGCTGAAGAAGCCTGGTCGGGGCTGGGCGGCCGTGGGGGCCGCGTTCAGGCCGCGCACGTGCTGGACGGACAGCCCCCGCCGGGCGCGGAGGTTGCCGCCGGCCAGCGTGTCGTAGAGCCACAGCTTGTACTTGAACCAGACGACGGTCCGGCGCGTGTCGCGGGCGTCGGTCAGGAAGGCCGTCGGCACCGGCAGGTCGTAGTGCGAGCCGAGGTAGAAGGTGGCATCGAAGCCGTCGAGCGTGCCCGCGGTGTAGCGCTGCATCGGCAGCAGCTCGACCGTCGTGTCCCAGTGGCCGAGCAGGTTGCGCAGCATGATGGCGTAGGCCTTGCCCAGCCGGTTGCCGTCGACGCCCGCGGGTGGGGCGTCGTACAGCACGAGGGTGCGGATCGGCGGCCGGGCGGACGCTGCCGCTGCTTCGGCCCGCAAGGGGCTTGCCAGCAGCAGGCACAGCCCGAGCACGAGGAGGGTGACCGCGGTGCCGGCAGCGACCAGTCGATGGGCGTGGTGGGTCATCACGACATCAGGTCAAGGGCCGTCGGGGTGATCGATGGATCGTGCATGTCACAGGCTCCCTCTCTCTTTCTCCCGCTTTCGCAGGCAATCTGCCACTCTACCTGTGCATTCTTGGCGCAGCCTTGAATGTCCGCGCCAGGTCCGCCGCGGCCTTCACCAGCAAGGAAGTGTCCACGCCCACGGCGACGAACTGGGCCCCGGCGTCCAGGTAGCACCTGGCCAGCGCCGGGTCGGTGGCAATCAGGCCGGCCGCCTTGCCGGCGGCGCGCACGGTGGCGATGCCGTCGAGGATGGTGCCGTGGACCTCCGGATGCGCCGGCTGGCCGCGCAGGCCCATGGATGCCGACAGGTCGGCCGGCCCGAAGAACACGCCGTCCACGCCGTCCACGGCCACGATGTCGGCGAGGTTGGCGACCGCCTCGACCGTCTCGACCTGCACCAGCAGGCACATCGCGTCGTTGGCCTGGTCGAGGTAGTCGTCGATCTGGTTCCAGCGCGAAGCGCGTGCCAGTGCCGCGCCCACGCCGCGGATGCCTTCGGGTGCATAGCGCATGGCGCGCACCATCTGCGTGGCCTGCGCGGCCGTGTCGATCATCGGGACCAGCAGCGTCTGTGCGCCGAGGTCGAGGTACTGCTTGACCAGCGCCACATCGGCCTGCACCGGCCGCACGATCGGGTGCACCGGATAGGGCGCGACGGCGCGCAGCTGGTCGAGCACGCTGCGCGGATCGTTCGGCGCGTGTTCGCCGTCGATCAGCAGCCAGTCGTAGCCGGTACCGGCCAGGGCTTCGGCGGCGGTGGCGTCGGCCAGCCCGACCCACAGGCCGATCTGCGGTTGACCGGCGCGCAGCGCGTCGCGGAAGGTGTTGCGTGGGATCTGCATGGAAGCACTTTCAGGGAGAAGGATGCTCGGACGATGCGGTGTCGCACCGTGGTGGCCAGCACGGCCGGTCCGGCTGCCATCATGGCCCATCTGGTGTCCGTGTCCCGGTGATCAGGCGGGCCCTCCCGTGCTCGCCCGGAACGGGGCGGGCATGTGCGCCAGACCCTTGCGTGCATGGGGGGCGCGCATCCCGACGTTCGCCTTGCGCAGGTCGTGGCCCAGCACCATGCGGACATCGATTCCCTGCTGAAGCTCCGGAATCTCGGCCAGCTTCACCGGCACCGCCATCTGCCGCGCCAGCTCGACCGCCTGCGCCTGGTGACCGGGCGTGTACTGCACGGTGGTCTGCGCGGTGTCGAACGGCCGCTGGTTGGCGGTGCGGGTGCTGGTCACGCCATGTGCCTTCAGCCACTGGCGCATGCGCGCGGCGGCGCCAGTCCGTCCATTGCCGTTGACCACTTCGGTGCGCAGCCCCGCCAGCGCTGGGACCGGCGTGGCCACGGCGGCCACCGGGGGAGCTTCGGGCCGCACCTCCTGGCCGGGCGGTGCCCGATCGAGCGGTAGCCGCTGTGCCGTCAGCGGCCCTGGGCCCACGGCACCGGGGCTCGGGGAGATCCGCAGCACCGGCTCGATCCGCCACGCAAGCGTCTGCGGCGGCGTGTGGGCGCAGCCCCCCAGCAGCAGCGTGGCCACCGCGACCGGGCCGGAGGTTGACATGGGGATGGGCATGGGGGGTCCAGGTTCCTGTGTGGATCACGGCTGGGCGCTGCCCAGGGCCCGGGTCAGCTGGAGAATGGCCGGTCCCATCAGGACCACCATCAGCGCCGGAAAGATGCAGAACATCAGCGGAAACAGCAGCTTCAGCGCGATCTTGGCCGCCGCTTCCTCGGCCCGCTGGCGGCGCCGGGTGCGCAGCATGTCGGCCTGCACGCGCAGCGAGGCGGCCAGGCTGGTGCCGAAACGCTCGGCCTGCAGCACCAGGGTCACGAAGCTGTCGATCTCGTCGACGCCGGTGCGGAAGGCCAGGTTGCGCAGCGCCCGCGGCCGGTCGGCGCCCGCGCGCAGCTCCAGCTGGACCAGCCGCAGCTCCTCGGCGAGGGCCGGGTGGCTGAAGGCCAGGTCATCGGCCACGCGCAGCATGGCCGCGTCCATGCCCAGACCAGCTTCCACGCACACCGTCATCAGGTCGAGGGCGTCGGGAAACCCCTCGAACAGCGCGCGCTGGCGCTGCTGCACCAGACGCTCCAGGACCAGGTTCGGCATGTAATAGCCGACGGCTGCCAGGAGGAGGAGCACCAGCAGCAGGGTCGAGCCGCGCAGGTGCTGCTCCCCGGCCGAGAGCACCGCGAAGGCGGTCAGCGGCAGCGCCAGGGTCAGCAGGGTCTTGACGCCGAAGAACGCCGCTGGCGCCGAGGCCTGGCGCAGACCGGCGTGCATGAAGCGCAGCCGCAGGGGCGATTGCTCGAAACCTTCCTCCGGCACCGAGAGCTGGCCGATCGGCCGGGTCAGTGCGGCGATGCGGTCCAGCCACTGGGCGTGCCGCGGGCCGCTGCGGGCGGGCAGGTCGGCGGACGGTGCGTCCAGGCTGCGCAGGCGGGCCTGGGTGCGGCTGCGGCCGAGCAGGGCCGTGGCACCGATCATGCCGCCCACCACCACGGTGAAGACCAGCGTCAGGAACAGGATCTGGGGGAGATTCATCGCGGGCTTTCCGGTTCAGACACGGATGCGGATCACGCTGCGCATCCAGAAGATGCCCAGCACCATCATCCCCAGCGCCATCCCGATCATCTGGTGGCCGATGGCCTCGTTCCACAGCGGGGCCATGAACCCCGGGTTGACCAGGTTGATGAGTAGTCCGGTGCCGAAGGGCAGCAGCGTCAGGATCCAGGCCGACAGGCGCCCCTCGGCCGACAGGGTGCGGATCTGGCCGTGCAGCTTGAGCCGCTGGCGCACGATGGCGCTGATGTTGTCGAGCAGCTCGGCCATGTTGCCGCCGGATTCGCGCTGGATCAGCACCGCGACGACGAAGTAGCCGATGTCGCGCACGGGCACCCGCTCGGCCAGGCCCCGCAGCGCCTCGTCCAGCGGCACGCCGTAGTTGGTCTCGTCGGCCAGCAGGCGGAATTCGGCGGCCATCGGCTCGGCCAGTTCGTCGCCGCACAGGCGGATCGCGGTCGGCAGCGCGTGGCCGGCCCGCAGCGCCCGGCCGATCAGGTCGAGCGCTTCGGGGAACTGCAGCTCGAAACGTTGCAGGCGCCGGTTGTGCAGCCAGGTGATGCGCAGCCACGGCAGGGTGGCCAGCACCCCGCCCAGCACCAGCCCGAGCAGGGCTGGCCGGTCCATTGCCAGAGCCAGCAGCACCCCGAGCATCAGCAGTCCGACCGAGACCATCAGCAGGTCGCTGGCGGCGATGCCCAGCCCGGACGAGTGCACGTAGCGCTCCAGCCGGAGGCCCGGCCGGCTGCGGCGCAGCCAGCGGTCCAGTCCCGGCAGGCGGGTTTCCACCTCGATGCGCTCCAGCCGCGCATCGGTCCACTCGGCGGTGCCGTCGAGTGTCGAGAGCCGTCCGGCGATGCGGCGCGCTTCGGCGCTGCGCCGCACGGCCCAGAGGTGGTAGAGCCCTTCCAGCGCCAGCACCACGGCGAGGAAGCCCAGCAGCACGAACAGGGTGAAGCTCAGCTCCATGGTCAGACCACCCGCCGCACAGGCTGGAACAGCGCTTCGGGCAGGCGGATGCCCCGCGACTGCAGCCGCTCCCAGCAGCGCGGGCGCACCCCCGTGGCGGCGAAGTGGCCATGCACGCTACCGTCCTGGCCGACGCTGACCTGCCGGAAGGAGAAGAGTTCCTGCATGGTGACGGTGTCGCCTTCCATGCCGGTGATTTCCTGGATGCTGGTGACCTTGCGGCTGCCATCGCTCAGGCGGTTGACCTGCAGCACCAGCCCGATCGCCGAGGCCACCTGGCCGCGCGCGGCGCGGGCCGGCAGGTCCACGCCGGCCATCGCGATCATGCTTTCCAGCCGCGACAGCGCATCGCGCGCGGTGTTGGCGTGGATGGTGGTCATCGAGCCGTCGTGGCCGGTGTTCATGGCCTGGAGCATGTCGAGGGCTTCCGAGCCGCGGATTTCGCCCAGGATGATCCGGTCCGGCCGCATCCGCAGCGCGTTGCGCACCAGCGCGCGCTGCGCCACCTCGCCACGGCCTTCGATGTTGGGCGGGCGGGTTTCCAGCCGCACGACATGGGGCTGCTGCAGGCGCAGCTCGGCGGCGTCCTCGATCGTCACGATGCGTTCGCCCGCGGGGATGTAGCCGCTGAGGATGTTGAGCAGCGTCGTCTTGCCCGAGCCGGTGCCGCCCGAGATCAGGATGTTCAGCCGCGCCTCGGCGACCGCCGCGAGGAACTGCGCCATCTCCTCCGAGAGCGAGCGGTAGGCGACGAGGTTGCCGATCTGCAGCGGCGTGGCCGAGAAGCGCCGGATCGACAGGATCGGCCCGTCGAGTGCCAGCGGCGGGATGATGGCGTTGACGCGCGAGCCGTCAGGCAGCCGGGCGTCCACCATCGGACTCGACTCGTCCACCCGGCGGCCGACCCGCGAGACGATCTTGTCGATGATCTTCATCAGGTGGTCGTCGTCGACGAAGGTGACCTCGGTCAGCTCCAGCCGGCCGCCGCGCTCGACATAGACCTGCTGGGAGGTGTTGACGAGGATGTCGGAGATGGTCGGATCGGCCAGCAGCGACTCCAGCGGGCCGAAGCCGAGCATCTCGTTCTGGATGTCGCGCACCAGGCTGCGGCGCTCGCCGGCGTTGAGCACCAGGTTCTCCTCGACCAGCAGCCGCTCCACCAGGGTGCGCAGCTCGTCGCGCAGGCGCTCCGGGGCCATGTCCTCGATGGTGGCCAGATCGAGCCGGCGCAGCAGCGCCTGGTGGATCTGCGACTTGATGGCCTGGTAGGCGCGGGCGGGCTGGGCCGGCACGTCCGCCATGTCGGCCAGTCCGCCGAAGCCGGAGGGGGTGCTGGGGACGATGCCCAGTCGTTCGCGAAGACTCATCGTGTGCTCCCGTGTCGTGGGTTCAAGGCTTCAGGGCTGCGCTGCACCACGGCGATCACGGCGTGGCCGGGCGGGTCGCCGGGCGGAAGAGCTGCGACAGCCAGCGCCCGCGCGGGCTGTCTTCGCCTGCGCCAGCCGCCTTCAGCGGGGCGATCGTCCTGGCCAGCTCGCGCAGGCTGCGCGTGATCGGGTTGCCCGGTCCGGTCTCGGCCACCGGCACGCCCTGGTTGACCGACGCCGCCACGGCCTCGTACTGGTTGGGCAGCAGCACCACGTCGGTGATGCCCAGCGTGCGGCGCAGGTCGTCGAGCGTGATCTGGCTGCCCTTCTCGTAGCGGTTGACGATCCAGGCCACCTTGGCGTCTGGGTAGCCCAGCGAGCGGAAGACGCCGCGCAGGCGCTTGCCGTCGCGCACATAGGGCAGGGTCAGCTGCAGCACGGCGTAGATCCGGTCGGCCAGATCCAGGGCCTGCAGTGTCACGCTGCTCAGCGAACGGCCGGCGTCGATCACCACCACATCGAACATCGAGCGCGCCAGCTGCACGATGGCTTCGACGTGCGCGGCCGCGACCTCGCTGCTCTGGGCCGGGTCCTCCGGTGCGGCCAGCACGTGCAGGTTGGGCGAGACCTGCAGCATGGCCGAGCGCAGCAGGTCGGCGTCCAGCCGGTCGATGTTGCTGGCCACCGCCGCGACGTCGCTGGGAGGCCTGGCGCTGCTGATGAACAGCAGCGCGTCGCCGAACTGCAGGTTCAGGTCGATCAGCGCGACCCGGTGCTGGCCGTCCGCCGCGATCAGGTGGGCGATGTTGGCGGCGGTGAAGGTGGCGCCGCTGCCGCCCTTGCAGCTCAGGAAGGCGACCACCTGGCCGGTGGCCCCGTGAGAGGCCGTCAGGGTGGGCGCTGTGGCCAGCAACCGCTTGTGCACCTGCCGCTGCACGGCGGCGACCACCGCGTCGACCGTGGCCGGGGCGGGCAGCACCTCGCGCACGCCGGCCCGCATCGCCCGCATCAGCATGTCGGGGTTCAGCAGGTCGCTGACCAGCACGTATTCGACCTCCGGATGGCGCGCGGCGAGTGTTTCCAGCGCATCGAAATCCCGCGGCGCGGCCACCTCGACCACGACCAGATCCGGACGGCTGCCGTTGACCAGCACATTGACCTCGTGCAGGGGCCGGGGGATCGCTTCGACCGAGCCTTGCAGATCGCCACGCGAGAGCGCGTTGCGCCAGGCCTCGGCATGTGCGGCGATGGGGGAGATGACTTTGAGCTTCATGGGGAGGTCTCGCAGTGGATTCAGGGTTGGCACATCGTGTTGTTCGTGCTGGACAGGGATTCGCGCGAGAGCGTGGTGCTGAAAGGCGGAAGTGCCGGGGAGAAATTGACGAAGGGGATGGAAGTCGTCAGCGTTGACGCATTCAACTGGACGGTCACGGTCAGGCAGGTATCGGGTGTGGTGCTGCAATCCGCCCCGTTGGCGTCGAGGTAAAGGATCGATGGCGTGAACTGGCTCGTGTTTGCCAGACCGAGGTGGTTCTTCATGAGGGTCTTGATGCCCTCCTTGTCGCTCGGGCTGCAGACCACCGCCAGACGTGCGCCGAAACGGGTGACTTCATTGGCGGCGTTGAATAACCACAGCACCCGCCCAACCTCGATGGCGCCGAATAACAGCGTGAAGAACAGGCTGGCGATGAGCGCAAACTCCACGGCCGCGACGCCCTTCTGGGGGCTTCGGGGTCTGGTGATGGGCCGACAATGATCGTGCATCATTTTGCTTGGGTCATCACGGCGGTGATGGTGCCAAAGGTGAACGACGGGAGCAGCCAGGAAGCCAGTGGCTGGAAGGTCAGTCCCGAGACCGTGACAGCCACTTTGTTGCTGAGCGCGTCTTGTGTCGCGTACGTCACGCTGACATTCGCGACCTTCAGCCCCGGCACGGCCTCTGAACCGGATGCACCGGCTGTTGCCTTGCCGTAAACCACCAGATTCTGGGCGGCGGTCCTGACCGTCGCAGAATCCGCGTAATTGCTGGCGTAGCGTGCTGCGGAACGCACGGCCTTGACCAGCGTGTTGTACTGCAGCATGGCTCGGCCGAATTCACTGGCGCCGAGCATGAGGGTGACCAGCACCATGCCGAGCAACGCAAACTCGATCGTGGCCGTGCCACGCTGCTGGCTTTTGTGGCGGGCACGCCTTGACAAGTGGATGAGCACGGCAGGACCCTTATTGCACCAGCGCCGGCACGGTATATCCGCCTGCACCAGTGAGCGATGTCGGAACGCCAGTGACCGGCGTGATCGGGCAGGAGCTGGTTCCCGCCAGGGAGTCTCCGCGGTACTCCAGATGGATTTGGGCGCCGCTGCCGCTGTCGATCGGGTTCAATAACAGGACGCAAGCCAACCCGACGACCTTGGCGGTGGTATTCGTGGCGCAGGTGTCGAGCACCGGAACATTGATCAGGCGTCTGGCATTGTTGCCCTGGTACTGGGCACTGGTGGCGAGCGTGTAGGCGCTTGGATTTAGATTCCAGACCCCATTGAATTTGCTCGCGATGAAAGCGGTATTGGTGGCTCGGTTACTCAAATAGTCGTTGAAAGCCGACGTGTTGAGCGCGATGCCGCCTGGATTCTTGCTCGGATATGCATACCCCGTATAGTCCGGCGGGTTGCTGGTGGCGTTGTAGCCGCCGCCGTTGGCATAAATTCCGAAGCGGGTGTTGTAGCCCCCTCGGACACTGTTCAGTGCCGTGTTGGAAATGCTGATCGTGCTGCCGATCTTGATGTTCGGAACGACGCTCGTGCTGGCCAGTTGCGCATTGACTTCGGCATTGCTGGAGGTGCCGCCATCCAGGTCAACCCACCGGATCGAATTTCCCAGGCTGTTGGCCGTTCCGGTGATCCACTGGCCGACAGTCCACGCCGTGGCGGGTTTGCAGATGCCAATCGGGCCGACGGAGAATGTCTGCGCTCCCGCCAGGGTTGCCGCGGCCTGGGCGGATACCGTGGAACTCCCGGCGCCCACGACGCCCATGAGCCATGGCGTGATGCCAGAAACCGACGGCTGGCACCGCACATACCGGGAATCGCCCGTGGCGCCCCCGGTTCTGGTCGCCCAGGATGGATCGGTCAGCAGTTTCTTGAAACTGATGTTGGCGGCCTGTAATGTCACGGCGGCGGATTGCATGCTGGCCTTGTTCAAGGCCGCCGCTGCAATACCGGCATTCTCCGCGGCAATCAGGCAACTCATGTCGGCGGCTGCGCAATTCAACAGTCGCCTGGAGGCCGCCAGGGCGCAGGCGTCTGCGCCGGTCTGCAGTTCCGATTTGGTGATGTACAGACGCCCGCCATCAATGGCAAGTCCCGCCGCCCCGATCAGCACGGCCAGCGACAGCGCCACCATGACGGCGACAGCGCCCTGCTGCGGCTGTCGGCGTTCGACCGTTCGGGTGGGGAGGGGATGGTTCATGGCGCGGCCCTGGTCACTGGCCTGAACTGCCCGTGCCGACCCCGAACGTGATGACCTGGGGCTGGGGCGGTGCGCGGAAGCTCTCGAGCTGTCGCGCCATGCCCTCGCGCACCGTGCGCGCGTCGGTGGGCGGTGTCTTGCCGGCATGGCGTTGCGCTGCGGCCGGGTCGATGCGCTGCTGGGTGGTCAGGATGCGGGCGGCCTCGCCGAAGCGCTGGTCATAGTCCGGGGTGCTGGAGCAGGCCGCCAGGCCTGCGATCAACAGGCCGAGGCACAGGGTCCGGGGGCTCATGGCTGCTTCTCCATCGACTTCGGAAGATCGAATCCGCCTTCGGCGGAGGGCTGCGCGACCGGGTCGACACGGACCGGCTGGCCTTCGGCGCGGCCCTTCCAGTGCAGTTCGCTGCGTGATGGCGTCGCGACGTTGTCGGTGGGCAGCCGGTAGTCCGGCGGCAGTGGCTTGACCAGCCGCGGCGTGATCACGAACACCAGTTCACTGCGGTCGTTCTGGAACTCCGTGCTGCGGAACAGGGCGCCGATCACCGGCAGCTCGCCGAGGAAGGGCAGGGCCTTGATGTTGGTCGTCGTGTTGTTCTTGATCAGTCCGCCGATGGCGAAGCTCTGGCCGTCCATCAGCTGCACCGTGGTCTCGGCCCTGCGCGAGGTGAACGACGGCAGGATCGCCGAGCCCGACACCCCGGCCGCGACAATGCCGATGCCCTCGCGGTTGAGTTCCGACACCTCGGGGCGCACCCGCAGGTTGATGCGTCCGTTGCCCAGCACGGTCGGCGTGAACCGGACCGAGACGCCGAATTCCTTCTCTTCGAGCGTCACCTCGCGGCTGCCGTTGTTGTTGGTCTGCGCCACCGGGATGAAGATCTTGCCGCCGGCCAGGAAGCTGCCGGTCTGGCCACTGATGGCCATCACGTTCGGCTCGGCCAGCACCTTGACCAGCCCGTCGGTCTTCTGCGCGTCCAGCGTGACCGACACGCCGCTGGCGGCCTTGATCGCCGACACCGCCGCGTTGCCGCCGCTGAGGAAGTCGGCCAGCAGCGCGTAGGTCCAGTTGCCGTTCGTCTTGCTGCCACCGACCTGCACGCCGAGCTTGTCGATCAGCGACTTCGACACCTCGGCGACCTTCACCTCCAGCATCACCTGCTGCGGCGCACCCACGCCGAGCAGGTTGACGATGCGCGGGTTGCCGGCAGCGCCTGCCGTGCTGGCGCTGCCTTCCTGGCCGCGCACGAAGGCGTTGGCCAGATCGGTGATGCGGATGAGGGCCTCGCTGTCGCTGGCGATGCCGGTCAGCACGATCGAGTCGAACGCGGCCGTGACCTGCACGTCCTTCTCGTCCGGCAGCACCTGCCGCAGCAGCGTCTGCAGTGCGGTCATGTCCATGCCGACGACGACGTCGTAGGTGGTGCAGGTGCCGCGCCGGTCCACGGTCACGATGTTGGTGGTGCCCAGGCTCTTGCCGAGCAGGTACAGCTCGCCCGGGCCGAGCAGCAGCACATCGACATCGCCGACACCGGGGCGCCGGGTCGAGGCCGTCGCCGCCGGTGCGCTGGCGCCCTTGCTGTCGGCCGTGGCTTCGCTCGGGCGGGCCGCACGGGTGTTGTCGGGGTTGCCGAGCACGATGCGGACCACGGGCGTGTCCGGGCGGACGATCACCGACTTGCCCACCGGGACCTGCACCACCGGTCCGGCCTGGACCTGGCTGCATTGCAGACTGGCAGCGCCCGGCGGGGCCGCCAGCGTCGGGAGGGAGACCGCGGTCAGCGACGCGATCGCGAGGAGGGTGGGTTTCAGAAGCATTCGGTCACCTTGCTCGGTCCGCGGATGATGTCGACACAGGTCGTGGCGGGGGCGGTGACCACTGGGGCCGGTGCGGCGGCGGTCACCGGGGTGGAGACGCGCACGGGGCGGCCCGCGGGACGGGCGGGTGTCGAGGCCGCGACCGGTATCGGCGCAGGCACCGGCGTGGCTGGCGTGCGGTGCACGCCCAGCAATTCGTCCTTGGTGACGCCTGCGGTGGCGGCACCTTCGCGTTCGGTCTGGTTGCGCAGCACCAGCGACAGGGTGCCGACGCTGCGGGCCAGGTCCAGCACCTCGGCCTGCTGCGGGGTCACCTCCAGGGTCACCGCGTTGACCACCTTGGGCTTGGTCGGGTCGCGGTCGACTTCCTGTGCCACGGCCAGCACCAGCATGCGCTCCAGCACGATCTTGGAAATCATCCGTTCGCGCTCGCTGGATCCGCGCGCCTCTTCCTGGGTGCTCACCAGCACGTCGACATAGGTGCCCGGCAGCGCGAAGCCCGCCACGCCCACCACGTCGTTGACGCGCACCGTCATGGCCCGCTTGCCGGGCACGACCAGCGAGACCAGCCCGCCCTTCGTGCCTTCGGGCGCCAGCCGGGCATCGAGCACCGGCTCGCCGCTCTGCAGCGAGGTGGTGATGACCCGGCCCTGCAGGCCGGCGAGGTCGGTGTGGGCGCCGGCGGGCTCCTGGCCGCGCGGCCAGCCCACCAGCTTGACCATGTCGGGCGTGAGCACGGTGCCGAGCACGATGTCCTGGCTGGCCACCGCGATGCGGCTGCCGTCACCGCCCTGGCTCTGCATCCACCGGGCGGCCATCACGACCGCCATCAGTCCGGCGAGCAGGGCCACCAGCAGCATCAGTAATCCGCGAGATCGCATGGGTTGTTTCCTTGGAGATGGGCTGGCTGGGGTGCGGGTGTTTCGACGCGGACGGGTTCAGATGTGGTGGAGCGACATGAATCGGCGCAGGCGGACCAGGGGGCCCGCGGACGATGGCCGATGGGCGATCCGATCGACCTGCAGCAGGCACCGGGACAGTTCCGTCGCCAGGCAACGTGTGTCGTCATCCGTCAGTTCGACCGAGGCGGTTCTGTCGAATCCCCAGACCTGGCGGTAGAAGGTCAACCGCACCGACCGTCCATCGGGCGAGCGCCGTACCAGCCACGCGTCTTCGCTCCAGTGGTTGCCGGGTTCACCAAGAACGGCCACCAGCTTGCGGGCCTGCGCGAAGGACATCTCGGTCCTGGTCGCTGCGGGGGCCCTTGCGGTGGTCAGGATCAGCGCTACCTTGTTTCGGGGCAGGGGGCGCATGTGCAGTTGCAGTGGCGGTTGGTGCATGGCGGGTTCCTGGCGATGGTGTCCGGATCCACTCAGGGGGTACCGTGCTGCAGCAGCGCGGTGAAGGTGCCGACGGTGATGGCCACCGCGTAGGGCAGGCGTGCGGCCGTGTTGGCGAGTGGATCCAGGCGTGCACCGCCTCCGGTGCGGACCTTGAAGACCAGATCGGTCACGATGAAACGGACGTTCTGCAGCGTCTGTACCGCCACGCCCTTGATCAGCATGTAGACCAGCGACAGCACGCCGCCGGCAATGAGGGTGTAGAGCGCTGCGTAGAGCACGGTGGTAGGGCCGACGAAGGCGCCGACCATGGCCATCAGCTTGACGTCACCGGCTCCGCAGGCGCGCATCAAGTACAGCGGCACGAGTGCCAGCAATCCCGTGGCCAACCCGGCCATGGAAGACCACCAGTGCGGTCCTGCGATGGCGTCGGATTGGCTCAGACATGCCCAGAGATGAATCAGTATGGCCAACACGCTGCCGCGCCATACCAATGCATTTGGAATTCGACGGGATCGCAGGTCTGAAATTATTGCCAGCCCTGCGATTCCGATGAGTGCAGTCACACCCACGACGGAGAGTAATCGAGCTTCATCGTGATGTGACATCATTTACCTTTGGCGTGCAGATGCTAATTAAAGGGCATCAGCAATCGCTTGGAACATGGCGGCTAATTTGGTGCCGACGCTGGTGACGGCTGTGATAATGACAGTCGCGATGAGCGCGGCAAGCAGGCCATATTCAATCGCGGTCACACCTTCTTCGTCACGGATGAATTTCTTGATGGCGTTCATGGTTGGTTCCTTGAGAAATTGAAAATCGATCCGATTGGTGAAGGCCGGATCCATGCCCCATGAACCGCACTGTAGACAACCGGACTCCCGCCGGGAACGGAGCCTGTGCGGGGGGACTGGCGGTTGACTGGTACTACTGCGGAGGGACTTTTCTACCCCCCCACTCGCGTGATATTTGGGAACTTGGTCACAGTCAACCAGTTACATTCGTCCTACTGGCTTGCCATTTCTGCATCAATTTCCATTTACGCTGCCATTTCCGACTCTGTTTCCATTGCCAACGCCTGGCGGCGGAGACGGTGACGGGGACGGCGTGCCGGCACCATCCGTGTAGATCGCGCTCATCTTGGCGGCGACCTGCTGGTCGAGCTGGGCGACGGTGGTGCCAACGTTGGTGGCCGGAACCGCGATGGCGACACCCATCAGTGCGCCGATCAGCGCATATTCGATGGCCGTGGTGCCGGTTTCGTCACGCCATCGTGACGGAGGATGCTGGGGGGGTCATGTCGGGTTCCCTGTGGTCATGGCGTCGGCCGCATGGCGCGCGCATGGGAACCTTCAGCAGGCAGGCCTTCGTTGGCATCGGAGCGACCGAGCGCTCGGTACGGGATGCCCTTCCCGTGGCCCCATGACAAAAAACCCTCCGCTGATGCAGGTTTGTCCCGGGTCGCCGAGTCCCCTGGCCGACCGAATCCGGCCGCAGTGCGCTGCACCCGCCCTGTTTTTTCGTTTCAGGTCCGCAGCACCGGTGCCGGTCCGTCCTCCACCGCCAGGCCGTGTTCCGTCGCGAACACGTGCAGCTCCAGCCGGCCATGCACCTTGAGCTTGCTGTAGATGGTGGTGAGGTGGTTGCGCAGCGTGTGCTCGCTCATGCCGAGTTCATCGGCCACCGCCATCTGCTTCAGACCGACGGAGCGGGTCATCAGGCTGACGATCTGGCGCTCGCGCGGGGTCAGGCTGGCGATGCGGCGCTGGGCATCGCTCTGCACCGGGGGGGCCTGCGTGCGCCCGGTCAGGCGTCCCAGCACGTCGCCGAGCAGCCCCCGCTCCAGCCAGACTTCGCCAGCGTGGACCTTTTCAATGGCCTGCAGCACGACCTCTGCCGACTGCGACTTGTGCAGCACACCGCGGGCCCCGCGGAGCACGGCCTGGCGGTGCCGCTCCTGGTCGTCTTCCCCGGTCAGGATGAGCACGCGCCCAGGGCAGCGGCGCAGCAGGTCGTCCATGACCTCGGTGGCGTCTTCCCCGTTCAGGTCCAGGTCCATCAGCACCAGATCCGCATCGGGCAGCGCCGGGTGCGTGAGCATCTGGCTGCGCGAGGTCGCGGTGCCGACCACCTCCATGCGTGGCGCCGCACTTTCGATCAGGCGCTGCAGACCCCACAGGGTGACGCGGTGGTCTTCGGCGATGAAGACGTGGATCGCCGTGCGGGCCCGCGTGCAATGTGGCATTTCGTGGAGCGTGTCGGAACTGGTCGATTGCAGTGCGAGGGGCATGGTGCGGTCCTGTCAGGAAAAAAGGCAGCAGGTGTTGCGTTGCTGCACCCGTCAAGGTTGATCGGGAACCGTGATGTGCAGTTCGGTGTCGAGTGTGTCGGCGTGTCCGATGTCCAGCGTGCCGCCCAGATCCGCCACCCGCTCGGCCAGCGTGGCAGGGACGAAATCAGGCAGGCGCCGCCCTTGGAGGGAGCCCGCGTTGTCCCGGATGCGCAGGTGCAGCGACTGGTCCTGGCGCTCGATCCGGATCCAGATGCGCCGGGCGCTGGTGTGCTTGCGCACGTTGTTCAACGCTTCGTTGATCAGCTGGAACAGCATGCCCGCCAGGGCGCGCGAGGTGTTCAGCGTGGCCGGGCAGTCCAGCTGCACATCGACGCCGAACAGGCGGGGGAAGCGCTGCGCCAGCCGCCGAACGGCCGGAACCAGTGCGTTGTCGCCTTGCGTGCTGCCGGTGCGCAGCAGGGAGATGACCTCCCGCAGCGACGCGATTTCCGAATGGACCATCTGAGCCAGTGCCTCCAGATCCTGTCGCAGCGGGTTATCGGCTTCAGCGCGCTGGGCCAGACCCTCGACGGCAAATTTCAGACCCAGGTAGGGCTGGATGGCACTGTCATGCAGGTCACGGCCGATGCGCGCGCGCTCGTGTCCGGCGGCCTCGTCCTGCAGCAGATCGACCAGCTCCGCCGATTCGAGGAGCCGCACGAGCTCCGGTGCGATCTCGCCCAGGTCCTGGCTGCGTTCGTGCTTCGCCGCGGGTCGGCTCCAGCCGAGCAGGGCATGCCCGCGGCAGCGTCCGTCACGCCGCAAGGCAATGACGGTGAGGTGTTCCACCTGCAGCAGATGCCCGAGTTCGGCCAGCAGGCGCTGCATGCGGCCATCCGGCGCCGCCGCCTGGTCCGGCCCGAGCAGGCGGGTGTGCAGGCGGCGTGGTGCATTGGACAGCACCTGCTCGGGCAGATCTGCCAGCAGGCGCCCGATCTGGCGATGGGTCGGTGCCGAAGCGGCGAACTCTCCCTCGGCATCGGAGCTGAACCAGGTGGCGCCGCCGGTCGCGGTCGGCTGCGACAGTGCCACGATCGGAGCGCCGCTCAGCTGGCGCAAGGAGCAGGCGATCTGGGCCGCCGTGGCCTCCAGACCGCGCCGCGGGTCGATGCTGTCGAGTCCTTGCAGCAGCAGCGCGCGGCGCTGGCGCAGGGCGTCCATCGGCCGAACCAGCACCGTGCTGCAGACGGTGATCAGCGCCACGGCCATTGCCAGTGCCGCTGTCGGCTCCTGCGGGTGCAGCAGCCCGGCCGATGGCATGCGGATGGCACCCTCCATCAGCACGGCGGCGATGGCGCCGGTTCCCATCAGCAGTGCCGGGCGGGTGCCCAGCACCAGGGTGGACATGAACAGAGGCTGGATCAGCATGACCAGCAGCATCGACTCGGTGCCGGCCGTGGTGCGCAGCATCAGGCCCACCCACAGCATGTCGATGACGCTGTCGGTGACGAACCACCCGCTCAGGGGCCTGCCGGCCTGGGAGATGCGCCACAGGCGTGCAGCCGCCCAGACGCTGAAGCCCAGCGGTGCAAGCAGCCCCGGACCGAACCCGACCGAATGGCGCAGGACAACGCCCAGGCACAGCAGCGCGCTGACCAGCCAGGTGCCGGCGGCCAACTGCTGTGCTTCCAGACTTTGCCGATCCTGTGGCCTCAGGCGAACCGGATCAGTCTCGGCGCGGCCCTGATCCGGCCAGGTCGCTGCGGACCTGTAACCCTGTGCTGCGGGGATACTCAAGGTGACATCCTTCCTGTTTGGCAGGACATGTCGGGCCTTCGATTCCCCGTGCGGATGAATCTGTTGCTCCAAGCGGGGCACTGTCCTATGTCTGCCTCCCGATCCTACTGGTTAGGACATTTTTAGACCAGCACCGGCGCCCCTGTGTTTGGGTATTTATTGCGATCTGGAACCACCTTTTTTCGTTAATTACCGTATTTTCTGTTGGGGTATTTCCTGATTTTTTGGTTATTCGCTTGATGGTGTATTTTTTATTTTTATCATTCAGAGTGTGGCCGGGTCGGTCCAGACGAATCCCCGCGCGGTGATGCCCGTGATGACCGTCTTGAAATCCGCCAGGCCGGGCTTGCCGAGCGATGCCTCCAGCCAGAACGGGTGGAAGAAGAACGAGGCGAACCCGTCCCGGACCACCGTGGCCTTGTCGGCGTTCAGCAGGATGTCCTGGGCGGTGTAGTTGTAGTTCGACGAGGGGTCCAGCGCACCCAGGTCGTACTCGATGTTGCCGAGGTTCTCGGGCAGCACCTTGTTGTTGTAGTAGTCCTTCCTGATCACGTAGGGGAAGAACTGTCCGACCGCGAAATCCCGGTCCGGATCGCTGGCGGCGAGGTTGGGCTGGGCCGTCGCGGTCGAGGTGTAGTAGACCAGCCGGCCCCAGCTGGTGGTGAAGCGCTGGCGGACTGCCGCGTAGGCGTTCGGGGATCCCTGGTAGTGGGGAATCTCGAAGGCGAAGGGCTTGTAGGTGCCCGTGCCCAGTTCCTGGATGGCGGCATCGACCCGCCCCAGCGCCCAGGCTGCGCTGTCTTCGGCCACGGGGCGGTTGTTGACGTTGTCCCAGAACTCGAAATCGTCGGCACTGACACCGGTCCAGGGATTGCGGACCGCGGCGTACTGGTGGGTCCATCCGTGGGCGACCATCCGGCCTCCGCGGGGGAGCATGTAGTTCAGGGCGGTCCGCAGCGGATTGGAGGCAGCGAACGGCACGTCTTCCGCCACGCCGTTGTTGTAGATGCCGAGCGGATCGCGGTAGTGCGGAATCACCGCGATGCCGAACGGGATGTTCCTCGGGCGCAGGTAGTCGGTGAGTGTCCTGGTGTCGCCGGGCGTGACGAGGTGGCTGACATCCTCGAAGCGGACCAGGGCCCGCTGGTTGACCGGCGTGGTCACGCCCAGCATGTCGTGCAGCTGGTCGCACAGCACCAGATAACGGTCGCGCGGACCGATGTAGGACAGCGGCAGGTCGGCGACATACCAGAAGTTGCCCGCCCTCACGATATAGGGCAGAGATTCTCCCGTGGCCGGGTTGGAGATACTGGCCGCGACCGTGGAAATGGGCAGCGCCGGTGGAAGGGGATTCACCAGCGTGACGGATCCGATGTCCGGGTCCGCCATGACGGCGCCGGTGGTGGCGCTGTAGTCGTAGAACTTCTTCAGCGTCTGGCCCTTGTAGTTCACGGTGTCGAAGAAGCCGGGGGCCGGGGTCTGTGCGGAGGGCGGGGCGTTCAGTCCGCGCAGGCTGTTGAAGGCCAGGCCGTAGCGGGCGGTGAAGTTGAATGCTGTGTTCCAGGCGTATTGCCAGAGGTTGTACTTGAACCAGACCACGGTTTTCGTGGTGGCCGAGACGTCGGTCAGGAAACTGGTCGGCAGGGGCAGGTCGTAGTGCGAGCCGATGTAGAAGGTCGCGTCATAGCCGTCGAGCTTGCCGGCGGTGTAGGTCTGCACGGGGACCAGATCGACCGTGGTGTTCCAGTGTCCGAGCAGGTTGCCCAGCATGATGGCGTAGGCCTTGCCCAGCCGGTTCGCATCGACGCTGGCGGCCGGTGCGTCGTAGAGGACGAGGGTCTTGAGCGCCGTGGTCTGCGCAGACGCCGGCGCGGTGACCCCGACCATCAGACCGAGCCACAGCAGGGTCGTCAGCAGTGTCGTCAGCAGGCGGGTGAGCGGGTTTCGAAGGCATGGGGGTAGTCGGTGCATCAGAATCTCCGTGATCGGTGAAGGCGGTCCGCGGGGCGGTTTCAGCCGCCCGACAGGGGGGTGCTGGCGCCGCGGGTGCCCGCGGGGACAGGGATGGGGGCGGACGACTCGTGCAGCTCGCGCTGCCGGATTCCCGGATTCACCACGAGCTTGCCGTTGTCTGGTCTGGGTGGCGCCGTGACATGCGCCACCAGCGACGCCTGCACCACCAGGGGGCGCACGCTGGCCAGCGCCGCCGTTGCGGTCTCGGCGGCCGAGACGGACGCTGCCGCGGCGGCGGCGTCTGGCGTCGCCGCCAGCTCCTGCCCGCCGCCGCCGCAGCCTGCCATGGCGGCGATGCAGGCTCCGGTCAGCAGGAATCGAAGGGGGTGGATCATGAAGTACCTCGCTGTCGTGGTGGTCAGCTGCGTGGCGGCCAGCTGGAATGCCGTGGTCAGGAAATGCCTGGAACAGGGAGTGATCGCTCCGGATGCTCGTCCTGCGGTGGCCGGTGCGTCTGGGTGGTGTTCCGGGGCATGGGGCCCTGGATCTGCGCCCGGGCCTGTCCCGGGGTGGGGTGCGGGACCTGTCGGCGGTGGACCAGCGCCAGCGCCGGTCGCGGGGCGGCCAGCGCCGGGACGGCCTCCGGGAGCGGCAGCGTGGGATAGACATGGGCCGTCTTGTCCCAGGCCACCGCCTGGCCGGTGCGCAGCGAGTGGATGAACTGGCGCACGGCCCGCAGGGTGGCGGCGAAGTTGATGAAGTTGCCCCAGATGGCGCGCGGCACCGACAGCAGGGCCTGCGTGCGGTTGTAGAGCTGCGCGACGCAGTACATGCGCTGCAGCAGCCGTGTGCAGAGCAGCCCGGTATTGAGCAGCAGCAGGCTGCGCACCCAGGGCTGCTCCAGCAAGGGCATGCCGCGCACCGTCTGCGGCCACCAGAGGCTGGCCAGCCAGACGCCCAGCACCAGCGGCAGCAGCAGGTAGCCCAGCACATTGACCGGGTTGGTCAGCAGCGCCTTGCGGTCGCGCCAGAGCATGTAGCGCCGCCAGCCACTGCCCTTCCAGCCGATCTGCTTCCAGCCCTGCAGGCTGATGCCGAGCACCCAGCGGCTCTTCTGGCGCACGGCGGTGCGGAAGGTGCCCGGAAAATATTCCCGCACGCACACCAGCTCCCGCACCCTGCGTGGCCGCAGCACACCGGTCAGCGGGTGGCGTTTCAGCTCCATGTGCTCGACGAAATACTTGACGAAGGCCTGCCGCAGTCCGTGGGCCTGCAGGCGCAGACCCAGGTCGTAGTCCTCCGTCAGCGACGAGGTGTTGAAGATGGCGCCGCGCTGATCGGCGCCGACACATTCCAGCGCGCGCCGGCTGAAGGCGCAGCCCACGCCGGCTGCCGGCAGGCTGTGGTCCAGCGTCTCGCGCACCACCAGATCCTTGTAGTGGAGCTGCGCGAATTCGTCGAGGTAGTGGCCGCCGGTGAACTCCCACCAGTGGCGCTCCAGCGAGAGCACGGGCAGCTGCACCATGTCGATCCGGCCGATCAGGTGGCCGATCAGCTTGTAGCAGAGCGGGTGCAGCACGTCCTCGCAGTCCTGCATCACGAAGCCTTCGTAGTGCGCGCCGGTGCGCTCCTCGTGGGCGCGGATGCCGCGGTAGACCCAGTTCAGGCAGTCGGCCTTGGTGGTCGGGCCTGGATGGGGCAGCTCGATGCGGTGCACCCGCGGGTCATCGGCGCAGACGGCGTCGACCTCGCGGATCGTGGCGGCGTCATTCGGATAGGTGCCGACGAAGATGGCGTACCGCCCGTATTCGACCCGCCCCAGCAGGTTGCGCAGCATCGGCTGGATCACCGCCGACTCGTCCCAGGCGGGCACCAGGACCGCGAGTTGCCGCTCGGGCATGCTGCGCAGCAGCTCGGCGGGCAGGGGGGCGTACCGCGGCTGGATCACCAGACGCCGGTAGACCGCCCGGACGGCATAGACCAGATCGATGAACAGGTCATCCAGCCCGGACAACAGGAAGAACAGGGCGATGCCGACAGTTGCGATTTCCAGCAACTCGATGCTGCCGGCCAGGAGTTCGAGTGCGTCCATGACCGGTGTCTTTCAGGCCAGGGCCGTCACGGCCAGCTGTGCGTGGAGGATGTCGCCGATGCGCTCGGCGGACCGGCCGTCGCCGAAGGGGTTGCGGCGGGTGGCCATCTCCCGGTGGAGGCTCGGGTCGTTCCACAGGCGCTCGAAGGCGCAGCGGATGCGCGCCGGATCGGTGCCGACCAGCTGCCCGGCGCCGACCGAGAGCACCTCGGGCCGCTCGGTCGTCTCGCGCAGCACCAGCAGCGGCACATGCGCCGACAGCGCTTCCTCCTGGAGGCCGCCGGAGTCGGTGAGCAGCAGCCAGGCGCGGCACATCAGCACCATCAGCGCCGGGTAGTTGAGCGGGGGCGTCAGGAACAGCCGCGCGCCTGCCGCGTCCGGGCGGGCGCGCACGGCCTGCTGCACGGTGTCCTGCACGGCGGGGTTGGCATGCACCGGCCAGACGGCGACGAGGTCCGGATGCTGCTCCAGCAGGTCGAGCACGGTGCGCGCGACCTGCGCGATGCCGGCTCCCCAGTTCTCGCGCCGGTGTGCGGTGACCACCATCAGCCGGCGTTCCGGCAGCAGCGCGGTCAGTCCGTCCAGCTCGGCGGGCAGGGTCGAGGCGCCGGCGTCGGCCTGGGTGTCGAGGAAGTCCATCACCCAGCGGGTCGCATCGACGACGGTGTTGCCGACCTCGTAGATGCTGCCTGCATCGACGTTCTCGAGGCGCAGGTTGTGCGTCGCCTGGGGGGTCGGCGCGAAGTGCCACGACGCCACCCGGCCAATCGACTGGCGGTTCAGCTCTTCCGGAAACGGATCGTAGAGGCTGCCGCTGCGCAGGCCCGCCTCGACATGGCCGACCGGCACCTGGTTGTAGAACGAGGCCAGCGCCACGGCTGCGGCGCTGGAGGTGTCGCCGTGCACCAGCACCGCACAGGGCTGGATGCGTTCGAGCGCCTGCTGGGATTCGGTGAGCAGTGCGGCTCCCAGGTGGGCCAGCGTGTTGCCGCCGCGCGCCAGATTCAGCACATGGTCGGGCGCCATGCCGAAGAACTCGTACAGCGGCCAGGCCATCGCGTCGTGCTGTCCGGTGTGCAGCACCCGGGCATTCAGTCCCCGTTGCCGCAGGGCCCGCCAGACCGGCGCCATCTTGATGATCTCGGGCCGGGTGCCCATGCTGAGCAGTACAACGTTGTCCATGTGGTCTCTCCCTTTGCCATTTCCGGACTCTAGGGACGGGCCCGCCCGGCCGAATCAGCGGCATGCACCCTGGTGACCGGGGAGATTGGCCCCAGGCTCCGGCGCCGGATGGGGGGCGCTTTCTGTGATTTCCGGGCGCTCATTCCAGCGCCATGCGCAGCGTCACGCCCACGCGCATCTGGCGGTGCACGCCCGTCGGACTGGCGAGGCGCCACCAGTCGAGTTCGGGCACCACGGTGACGCTGCCCCACGGCCATCCGTGCCGTGCCGACAGGCCCCGCAGGCGCCCGGAGGTCTGCGGATCGTCCGCCAGCGCGCTGTAGGCACCGATGCGCGAGCCGATGCGGCCCAGGTGCAGCCGCAGCGACGGCCCTGCGGTGCCGTCGATCCAGCCGAGGGTGAGCAGGCGGGTGTCCGGCCCCGCATTGGCGCCGATCCAGCGGCCCGCGCTGGTGTAGCCCTGCGCAAAGGCGTAGTTGCGGTAGGCACAGCCCTTCAGGGCGGTTCGTCCGCCGGCGCTGCTGCAGCCGGTCTCGGCATATTCCGCGAAGACGCGGTGGCGGCCGTCGGTCGACCAGGTCTCGATGCCATGGACGCCGAGGTACCGCGATGGCAGATGGCCCGCCTCGTCCTCGCCGATCAGCTGGGTGTGCACCACGCAGGCCAGACCCGCCGGACAGCGCAGGCGCAGGTCGAAGCCCGACATCTGGTTGCCCGGATCGGCGGATTGCTCGGCGGCGGTGTCGGCGTTCGTGCGTGCGCCGGTGATCAGGCGCAGCAGGCTGCCGGGCGAGTTGTCGCGTCCCCGGCCGCCCCACTGGGCGGTCCGGGTCCATCCGATCTCCAGGAACCGGGTCGGGCGCAGGGTGAGCCGAGCGCCGAGGACGTAGGGTGCTGCCGGGGCCTGCGGTCCGGCCTCCTCGGTCTGCGCGATGAAGGCGGCGAGATTCCAGTGCCCGAGCCAGGACAGCCAGGGCGACCCGGAGGCCGCCACCGAGGCGCGCTGCAGCCCGATGCCGCGCAGCGCCGGGGCGTTGTTGCTCAGGGCCAGCGCGCTCTGCCAGCCCGGGCCCCACCAGCTCCGGTGTGCCCACGCCTGCAGGTCGACGCCGAGCAGCTGCGTGACCAGGGCCGTGTCGTCCAGCCGCAGCCGCGGGTCTGCCGGACGGTCGTTGCCCAGGGCTTCGGCCCGGACGCCGACCTGCAGCGCCACGGCCGGGCCCGGCACGGCGCGGCCGCGCACGGCGAGGCTGCTGCCCGGGGTCGGGTCGTCGCCGAATCCCGCCAGCGCCTCGACGGGGCGCCGCACGGTG